>JAABUP010000196.1_pt1 | contig 137747 bp, 162 predicted proteins | sample 5559201 | NCBI WGS metagenome assembly JAABUP01 (sample SAMN10711887, study PRJNA513373) | rock metagenome | isolation source: Antarctica rocks | place: Antarctica | reverse complement strand
CATGGTAACATCACGATCACTCCAACAGAATCTGCGCCGGTCTCCAAAACACGATGGTGCTTGCTTGTCAGTAGTACTGACTCAGTACTCGCTCAGTATGGGCGTTTCTTTCCATCCGGGATTGTCCAAATCCCGGGGCTTTGCGATTCCCGATCCATCTGCTCCCTGGCCTACGTTATATACTGAAACGCCAGCATGCATTCGCAGCTTGCAGTACAGTGAGAGAAGCATGGGCCACGCTGCGTGGCTGTTGTAAGCATTTGGCGAAGCGAACAACGTCGCGAAGACACATATCGATCTAATGTGACAGTGTTACTGAACGACGCTGTCAAGACTGCTGCTGGGACGCGATCGCTACTGATCATGTTTTCGTACTTAAGGTAAGCGCAAACAGATTCCGCAACGATGTCACACTAACACCAACTAGATCTGTAGCCTTATGTATGCATCCTTTTTGCAGCAAGAAGATTGCCATACCAAACAACGCGAAGCTGAAATGCATCGCATGGAACGGAGAGCAAGGCTGGATCGCCTGTGGCAGTGAGCAGGGCATGCTCAAGGTAAATCACCCAATGCTATTGCTGCCTGGTACCATTCTTAATGCTTCCACTGATAATGACACCAGCTAGATAGCTTGTGACTCTGTTGTCAGCTGCAGGTCTTACAGCAGTTACAGCAGCACTTGCACTGCCATTCTTTGTTGGCGATGCTGATTCCAGATGTACTGTCGTGCCTAGGTGCTAAAACTAGAAGATCCCAAGGCAGTTGCGGATGCATCTCCAGCAGGTGGTCAGGGCCTCAATGCAAATCAAACTTTGCAAGGGCACGCAGACAGTGTTGTGGTGGCAGCATGGAACGAACAGCACAACAAGCTGACCACCAGCGACTCCAATGGTCTCATCATTGTCTGGACCCTCCACAAGGGCCTTTGGTTTGAGGAGATGATTAACAACAGGTGACCTTCTTTTTGAGGCAGCCTACAATCTCTGTGACTTTCACTGCTGATACACGTAAGCAGCAGCTACATGCGACTGCTGATCTTACAGGAACAAGAGTATAGTCAGCGACATGAGATGGGCAGCAGATGGCTCCAAGATCTGCATCATCTATGAAGATGGCGCTGTGATTGTTGGTGGTGTTGACGGTAAGCCAACCCTTTGTACACCACATGATTAGTGCAGGTGGTTACCAAAATCATGCACACTGATCACAAGCAAGTTTGCCCTACTGCAGGGTCTTGTGCATCACACATTACCAACATTCACCAAACAGTTTTGCACACCGTATGACTATTGCAGGTGGATACAAAAAGCATGCGCACTGATCACAAGCAAATTTGTCCTGCTGTAACTTCTTGTGCATCACACATCATCACCGTCCAGCTTCTTTGCAGGCAACCGAATCTGGGGAAAGGAGCTGGATATGCAGCTGAAGCTGCTGGACTGGTCTCCTGATGGTCGCCGCCTGCTGTTTTGTACCACAGCTGGGGATTGCCATATCATTGATGCAGGGGGCAATCCTGTCTCCAAAGTGCCTCTTCACTGTAAGGCAAGTGCCCACATGCTCTGATCTGCCATGACTCTCCTGAGCATCTGGAACGCTGTGCCTACATACCTGCACAGCAGCTCCCAACACCTGCCTCGCTGGACTCTGCAGGATGATGTATACTGCACAGGAGCATGCTCTTCTGCAGGATGCATTCTCTGTTCTGGACTGAGATCATTGGCTCACAATGGTGCAAAGGGCAAGAGAGGTACTGCAACCTTGGCTGCTATCATCCCTACTGCTCTTCTGACAGAGACCTTGCTGCTCCTTTGTAGGATGCATACACTGGTCAGGCTGAGATCATTGGCTTGGAGTGGTACAAAGGGCAAGAGGGCTATTCTGAGCCAGGCTGCCCTGTGCTGGCTATCTGCCTGCGCACTGGTCAGCTACAGATCATGAAAGATGAGATGGATGATGCATGCTTGGTCCTCAAGACAGGCATGCAAGCCAGCAATATCAAGTGGAACAGCAATGGGTCTGTGTTGGCGGTCTCAGGTGTCATGGGCAACACGGGACCTGCTGCTGCACTGGTGCAGTTCTACTCTTACAGTGGTAGGTGCCTGCATCAGCTACCTCTGCAACTGCTGCATGTCCACAGTCCTACTCATGTGCAGCTCTCAATCACTGCATGCAGCTCTTCAGTCACCAGCTCATTTGTCTTCTGGCCTGTGCAATCCTTGAATGCAAAGAGAGTTTCAGCTGCGTTTGCCAGTCCACTCTTCAGTAGTTCCAAACACTATGTGGCACAGATGCTGTGTCACTAGTGTTAGTACACCTCCAAGCCAAAAATGCTGCTGTTGTACTGCTCCCAGTAGGCATGACGCTGCATTCTTCCCAATGCAGGACAGCACCTGCGCACTTTGCGAGTGCCAGGCACTGGGATCAATGCTCTGGCATGGGAGAAGGGGGGCCTCAGAATTGCCCTGGCAGTAGAGTCATTTGTGTACTTTGCAAACGTGCAGCCCAACTATCATTGGGCCTACTTTGCGGGCACTGTGGTGTATGCCTTCAGCAAGCCAGACCGAACTGAGGCCTGCGTCGTGTTCTGGGACGTGCAGACGCATGAAACTCATGCAAAGTATGTCAGACGCCTGGTCACTGTCAAGGTATGCATAGTGTTTCCCTGTTCCCACTTTTATTATGCTGACTGCTTTATTTGGCAAGCTGCCATGCTTTGTGTCGATGTTGCTGACATGCGGCGGCATGCCATTGTACATGAGCTGCTAACAAAATCTGCAAACCCAATCACGCCAGAGAGCTAACACGCCCCACCACAGTGCCGCAGCATGTGTGTCTCACCACACTAAGGGTGCGAAGGCAGATCTGCTTAATTACATGTGTCAGCTTGCTCCTGCATAGCACGAGCTAGCTTATAACGCTGTACAGTTGGAAGCCGGTTGCCCATACGTGCAGGCTGCCGGGCAGCACTGCATCCTGGTTACAAGAGGGGAGGAGACTGGACAATGCAACATCATTCTCTGTGATGCCATTGGGACGCCAGTGGACTCCAATGCAACAACGGTTGAGCCACTGTGCCTCACCATGACCAGCACGCATGTTGTGGCTGCCTCGGCAGACACCGTGTTTGTGTGGCTGTACAGTCCAGCATCAGGTGAGGATCTCCTGCATGCACTGTGTATGCCATTGTAGGGCTTCTGCATGCATTGTGTATGCCATTGTGGTGCTTCTGCACGCACTGTGTATGCCATTGTGGTGCTTCTGCATGCACTGTGTATGCCATTGTGGTGCTTCTGCATGCACTGTGTATGCCATTGTGGTGCTTCTGCATGCACTGCAAATGCCATTGTGGGGCATTGCTACATGTCATTATGTGCAGCAGTAGAAGTAAACTGGCATGCTATCTTGCTGTGGCTTCTGGCGAGTTGCTGCCTTGTTGCTGCCAATAACAGCACACCATCTATCTGACAGCTGCGCGCATGCAAAACATGTGTATACATCTGGTCTTTCCGGTGGAAGTATCACATTAGCAGCAGCGCTGTTCCCACAGGCTTGCTGCAGCTGCCTTTCTGCTTTACATGTGGACTCACATGAATGACAGCGTGGTTTTGCCGCACACCACATACACCTGTGCTTTCAAGCCAGGAGGTCTGATGAGTCACAACTGGCTCCACACCCCAGACTGTAAGATGCAAAATACAAAATAAAATGAACATGACCAGATATAAACTAAAAGATAAAATGAACATGACCATAAAGCAGGCATGGATGCCATTACCCTGCTCAATCCTCCATGCCATGCGCAGGCACAGGTAATGCAAATGCGGTGGGAGGCTCCAAGCTTGCCCAGGCTGAAGCAACTTTCAAGATTGATGCTGCTGCTGCTAATTTGTCTCCAGTGAGTCAACACCTGCAAACTTTGTGTGTTTCTGGGTTGCATCACCATGCTGCAGCACACTCAGATTGCTGCGTGCAACATGGGTTGAGCCTGCAACAAAGTACCGTTGTGCTTGAAAGTGCATAAGCTTGTCAAATATCACTGGCAGCCCAGAGCTATGCCCTAGGTCACAGCCAGAAAACAGGTTAAATCTGTACTGTACGAGGACACCCTGGCCTTCTTATGATATGTTTGCTGCAGTCAATCAGCCAGGGTACAAAACACCCATACCTTGAGGCGCTGGATGTCTGCTACATTCAGGGCTTGGGAGACTGGCATGCATGCTGTCTTGCTGCAATCACAATCCAGCTGCATCTTGTGATGAAGTATTGCTTTGACTGAAAAGAAAAGACCAAGCCTCACAGCATTGATCAGAGACAACCTTGAGGGTGAAAGCTTTCATTGAGTCAGTTTTGCTGATGGATGTCTAAAACATCTCCTCAATGTAGAAACATGGTTTTACTGTCCCCAAGCCTTTCTGAGTTGAATTTGCAGTGTAGGGATGGCGTTTCTGAATTAAAATAGACATTTTGGGATTGAAAAGAGCTCTTTGGCCACAACAAGTCATGCCTCTGCTGCAGAGAGGCGGTGAGGGCACCAACAACCCCATCACAGCTGTTGCTGCAGCGCCTCACATGCTCCTCGTTGGCCGCAGCTCAGGAGAGGTGCACTGTTACACCTTACCAGACTTGATATCTGCTGGTAAGCATGTCTTCCTGTGACTTGGCATGGTTGATGCATCGGCATGCAATTGCATGGCAATGATGCTCAGCTCATGTAGCACATCCAGTACCATGTTACGGGCTTTGCATTCCTTGCATTCCATCTTGCAACAGCTGAAGCAGCCTGCAGAGTGAGCCTCAGTTGCAGCTCTGGCAGCAGCATGACAGCTGCTCTCATGTTGCATGCCTATGTGTCCTTGGACTTTGTCACCAGTTCAACATGCTCTTGGTACCCAATCACTGCTACTGTCAAGGTGCAATGTCCGTGTGTCCCTACAGCTGTCCGGTCCTTGACCCAGAACACAGCCTCTCAATACAGGAAAACGGCTTCTGGAACCTGTTCCATGTTGTTCAATTCAAAGACATTGATGACATGTTGTAGTCTGCCCAGTACTGCCATGTGATTGCTGTAGTCTGTTTAATGCTCAGGGATGCCGCTTAGGAGGCTCCCCTTATGATCCCTGAAAAGCATAAACTTTTTTTCTCTCTCTTTCTTCTAGTCTGTCCAATACTGCCATGTGTTCGTTGCTTCCTTCGCCTCACCCACCATCACCATACTCACAGCAGGAGAGACCTTGAAGCACTACCTCAAGCCAGTAAGCAGATGTAACACAGCCGTCTTTGGTGCACAGCACCCATTCCTGTTGAGAATGGAATCTGCTTTCAGCAGCAGTTCAGTTGGGCCTTGGCCACTGACAATGGCACAGAGGATGAGACATGTCCCCAGACATGTCACAACATGGCATCACATCACTATGCTTGCAGTGCATTTTGCTGATGTCTGTTGAGCTACATGACTGGACACAGCCAACATCAGCTCTGTGTGCAGGCAAGCACATGCTACGCTGCCGACCACAGGCGCTGGCGCTCAATTGCAACTCCACGCGCATGTCAGTGATTGACTTGCATGGTGTGCTGTCCTTCTACGACTTTCACGTGCCCCCCCAGCAGCCTGGGGCTCAGGGAAGCGGGGTGCCAACATCTGGCGAGCATTTAGCTGTGGAACGGAAGGTGAGCCCCATGACTACATGCATTGATGGATACTTCAGTAATTCTGGCTGTGACAGGAGAAACTCAAATCTCATGTTCATCTGAGCACATGGGTACATAAGTAAGGTTGTCACATGAGTAGATGGGTGCATGAGTAAGTGAAGCTATGGGAAGTGGGCTTCGTAGTCACATGAGTACATGAAGAAGACGTGGGTACACGAGCAAGTTTAACACATAAGTAAATGAGTGCATGAGCAATTTTAGCCTATGGGAATAGCAAGACTGGCCTGATGAGAAGAGTTTGGCTTGCACTCATAAACCATGCCAGCAACGGTGACTGCTCAGATCATTGTGAGTACTGGCAGCAATGAAGTCTCAGGTGTTCATGTGGCATGCAAATATGATGAGCTGTCTTATCATAGCTTCGGGTGTGGGCAATGTCACAACAGCAGTGAAGAGTGCAGGGATTTTGATTGCAGCGCATACCAGCCTGCAAAGCTAACAATGTTAGCCCAACATTGCTATATTGAATCTTCATGCAGCTACAGCATATTGTGCTAAACTGAGACCCACACAACCCTCTGGCCACAGGTCGCTTTTGGTATTGCTATGTTGACGCTGATGACCATATCATAAATACAGTCAGGGAACAACATATCAGAGAGCAACATGAGCATTAGGGTTTGTTTTCAGGATGTATGGGATATGCTCTGGAGTGAGGACAGCCCAGACCTTTTTGCCATGATGGAGAAGGGGCGCATGTATATCTTCAGGTGCGCGGCACGGCATTCCAGCTGGTCAATGGCCCCTGCCTTCTCGTGGGCTCTTCTGTGCATGATCATACCTCTGGATTTGCACCCTGTAGCCGAAATTGTTAAGAAATCAGTCCTGTGCGCTGCATTGACAGCTGCACATCATGCGCATCCTTGTCTCTCTGTCTGTAATGCTTGTGATAGCCCAATGACTTTGCCCACAGCTTTTGACCTGATGGTCAGGCCAACTGGAGTGACAGGATGTCACAAACCCTGGGTGCCTTTGTGTCTTCTGAAGTCGCCTCAGATCCCTGAGCGCTTGTCTTCGTGTTGTGTACACCAGATAGACAAACAAATGTATCAACGAGTCAACGAATGGATCAGTAAGTGGATGGAGAAGAAAACAAACAAACAAGCAAACGAGCAAATGAATGAAGCAGTGCACAACCCAATGAGTGATCGAATGACTTACTGCATGAGTTTATGTATTCAAGAATGAGGTTGTGGATGATTGTATGGATGAGAGAATGAATGAATGAATGCATGCACACAGGGGGTTGGATCCTGAGGAGCCAGTGCAGTCTGCAGCACGCCTGTGCTGCTTCAGAGATCTGGAAGTCACGGTATGTCCTGTTGCCATTACGACACTGCTTGCATGACAGCGCCTGCTTCACCACATTGCAATGCTGCGTGATTTCATATGACACAAGATGCTGCCAGACTGCTTGGGAATCAGGCTGCCTGTGATATGAGGCTCATCTTTCCTCACCTGTCAGGATGGTGAACAGTCCACAGTTGTGTGCAGCCTGAATCGCTCACATGTGATAACTCATGTGTTGTGCGAGTGTTGCAGGCTGTGATGCTGGACGACATAATGAAGGCCGGTACAGAGCCTGAGAAAGATCAGGTGTTGCAGTTTGAGACCCGCAGCCTGCGAGACACCAGACAGCTGCTGAACACTGTCTCCATTGCTGACACGATGCAGTTCATAGAGCAGAACCCCCACCCCAGGTGCTCCTTATCCCTGCTAGTGCATTCATTGCTTCCCCACAACCAGCACAACTTGATATTGTTCATCCAGCATGGGAGGTTGTAGGTATGAACCAACATATCAATCTGCCAATAGTGTTCATGCAACAGACAAAGTCTGATGACTAACATCCTGCAGCTCCTCACAACAGACAAAGTCTGATGGCTAACGTTCTGCAGCTCATCAGTCACCTTGCTTTGATGATCAAGGAGCACATGCAGGATGTTAGCCATCAGACTTAGTCTGTTGCATGACCATTATTGGCAATTTGGAATTTTGGGTCATACCTACAATCTCCCTATGCTGGATGAACCCTGGTAGTGTGAAACTGCACTATATGATCTCGTCAGCTCTTCAATAAAGCAGGTCTTGGCTCTGCTATGTGTGTATGATGACTAACGGGTAGCACATTGCAACCAACGTGGTTCCTTTGCATATGTGTGACCTGATTGTTGCAACAGATACTGCCAGCATGCTGCCTGCATACTGACATTCTGGCAGTGTCAATCAGGCTGTGGAGAGCGCTGGCTGAGCATGCCCTGAAGGCCAGGAACTATGACACAGCAGAGAAGAGCTTTGTGCGCTGCGCTGACTATCAGGTGCTGCCACCAACATCCCCAGCTGCATGATCAACGTCCTTCCACCATCTGAAGTTGACTGCGTCATGCTGTGCACCATGCTTGTACTGCACTTTACTTGGAGGCAGACCAGGTAAAGCGGACTCTGACCAAAGAGCCAGTGTTGACTTGCTGCAGTGTTGTATCTGGTAACAAAAAGGATGGCGTTGCATGCTACGCGACAACTGCTACAACTGGACTCAGTCCGTGTTCAAGCTTGACAGATGGATGATCTCCACACTCAAGATAGCTGCGGTGCATATAGTGACATACACACTGCCTTGGCTGCACGCTATTACCCAGAACTGAGCATGGATGTAAGCCAAAGTGTGATCTTGCAGGGCATTCAGGTTGTGAAGCAGCTTCGGCGAATGGACACACCTCTGAAGCAGGATGCAGAAACTGCCCTCTACCTGAAGCAGTTTGACAACGCAGAGTCACTCTACAGGCGCATGGACAGACCAGACTTGGCCATAGACATGCGTATGCGCCTGGGTGACTGGTTTGCTGTGAGTTACACACTGCTTCATCAGCTCTGTTCTTTGACCACTGCCTCTGTGCACGCTCCACTTGTTGATTGAATGTTGGTGGCAGCACATCTTGTTTGTACATGTAGCCACAGAGGTTCAAGCCCATCTTGCCTCACTTGTGCTGAGATTTGCCACAGAAAACACATGACCAACCTACAGAAGGTGGCATAGAAGCTGATGTAAATGCATTCAGGCTGAGAAGCTTCTGAAGGCTTCTGGCAGCGGTAATGACACCCTGATGGTGACCATCTGGAACAAGATTGGTGACCATCACGCAGGCAGACACAAGTGGCATAAGGTAATGCGCCCACAGCTCGGACACATCAGCCCTCTGGCTTGTCTCGCAGCATTCTGTTGCACCTCATTCTGTGTTCAGAAGCCTCCGGCATCAGCAACCTGGGTGTTTGACGAGCTTTACGATGGCTTGGGAGCGCTTTGACACTTTGGTCGCAGTGCCTCACAAACATCGGCATACAACACGGTCAGCAAAGCTTTGGTAAATGCATTTGCCTCAGGCTTGGGATGCTCAGTAGGCTGCCATACAATGCCATACAATGCAGAACACACCGGTTGTTGCACATGACTGTTGGCGTTGACAGGGTTCAGTGACTGACTGTTTAAACATGTTAAACCCTTGGTACTGATGTTTTTGACTGGGCTACTGACAACCCTGACGCATCTGTACAACTCAGTTGTTTGGCTAAAACCCTCCTCCACCTCCTCCTCAGGCGCATTGGCAAGCTGCTGCACCCTACACATGGACCAATGCAAGAACCCAATCAAACAGTGAGGCACCAAGAGGTGGCATATACAGCCTGAAGGTCTCAAACTGCGTCAGGACACCTTCCATTCTATGCGTCAGGACACCTTTACATGATGCAGTTGGCCAACACAAGGGCTACAGGCTGCTGTTGCAACTCTCTGTTGTACAGGCTGCAGCATAGTACGCACAGGCCAAGAAACAGTGGAAGCGCCAGCAGATGCCCTTCACTGTTTTGCAAGAGTCTCATTGCAATGGGCGGGACTGCAGCATCAAATGTCAGGACACCCAAGGAAAAGACATCAAGCTGTTGCATCTTTGCAGGCTGCAGCATACTATGCACAGGCCAAGAACAGTGATGCATTGGCTGACGCGCTGTACCGCCTGGAGGACTTTGAAGGCCTTGAACAGCTGACTGCTGCCTTGCCTGAAGGCAGTCCCTTGCTGCTGCAAATGGGGGAGCAGTTTCAGAGCGTTGGGCTGTGTCAACAAGCTGCTGCTGCTTACATCAAGGTGACACCATCAACTGCTGTACTGCTGTCATGCTTGCAGCCTAGGACTGTGCTGATGTCTTCTCCCAGCTCTTTTTGGATGCAGCAGATCTGTTTGAGAAGTCATGGTGCCGAGACACATTGACAACGTGCTTGCATGCTCGCGTGTGTGCGTGCGCGCATGTGTGTGTGTGAGTGAGTGCCTGCGTTGTGGTGCTCTGAGCAACTCAGTCTCCTGCTTGATACCAGCTGTATGCGTGCTGTTCATAACTTTCTCCACAGCTCACCGTCTGCAAGATGCTTGAGAAGGGCGAGGACGTGTGCTATTACACACATGTCAGAATTCACCTCTAACATGCACATAGCAGTGCCTGTTGACCCCTGGCTCTGCTCAAGTGACGTACTGACTCCCTAGCGCATACAGCTTATGCACAAGCAGAGTCGTCAACAGAGGGTACCATAACCTGCTTCATCACAAACATCAGCTTCATCGACACTGTATATGTGCAAGCTGCATGCAGCATAAACAACACAGGGTGCCAAAACGTGCCTCTCACATTCATCAACAGCTTCATTGACACAGCGTATGTGCAAGCTTCATGCAGAGCGACAGGCAGATGGCGTCCAAAGGTGCCTCCTCACAAGTGATGTGTTCGTCATCAGCTTCATTGACACAGTGTGTGTGCAAGCTACATGCAGAGTAAACAACAGAGAGGGCGCCCAAAGGGCCCAAAGGTTCCTTTTTCCACTGTCACATTCGTTGACAGCTTTGGCATTTGCTGATGACAGGGAGGGGAGGTGAAGAGAGCAGTGGACTGCTGTGTCTTGCTGAGTCAGTGGGACCAGGCCGTGACTCTGGCACAGGAGTACAGCATTCCCCAGATCCAGACTCTGCTCTTCAAGTATGCTGCTATGCTGCTGGAGCAGCAAAGGACCATGGAGGCGCTGCAGTTGTACAGAAAGGTACCGTACAAGCTGCTGGGAAGCTGTGCATTCCAGCAGCTCTTGTTGCTGACCAGCACTTTCCTGTAAACCACAAATAATCCAAAAGAAGCACTTCTTTTGTTTTTCGTGTCGATGGTGCCTATGTCAGATATCTGTCACAGCCTACTGTTGTTCAAGGAGTATATATTGCTGCAGGCTCACTTTCACAAAGAAGCTGCGCAGCTGCTGCTGCAGCTGGCCCAGTCTGAGGCTGCCAGCCATGCTGCCCCACTCAGGATCAAGAAGCTGTACCTGCTGGCAGCTCTGGAAGTGGACCAGCTGAAGGCCAGGATGCTGAACATTGGGGAGCAGCCCGGCACAGGCTCGCCTGGCAAGGCAGGAGGCGCCTCAACAGGGACTGCTGCTGCTGCACGTACCTTGGCAGGTGAGACATCCAGTCATCGCCTCATCAATGAAGTCAATGGGCCTACCCTTGTGATGTCCCCCTTGACTTGACTAACCTCTTAGAATTCCAAAAATTTCCTTCTTGGAACATTCATGAAACTCCCTCAAGAATACCCTCGCATCAAGCTCCCCCCCTTGAACTCCAGTAATCCATGTAAAGTAAGATTGGATGGACCAGCACTGCTTGCAAATGAATGACTAGGTGTCTGAAAAGCACATGCTGCGATGATATACAGCCCGACATCTGGTGCTTACAGCAAACATGTCAACTTTGTTTGAGCACTTGATCCTCAAAGATGCACAGCCTGCAGGCTTGCACTGATGCACAGCACCTACAAGTCAGCAAACATGAAGCATGACGCAGTGATTGTGCCTGCGTGGGCACAAGACAGAACAGGGTCTCATGCAAAAAGCCGCTCAGGTCTGTATGTACTTGACACCAGGAAAATGACGGGCAGACTATCGTGCAGGGAGCTACTCAGGCCTATATGTACCTGACACCAGAGGAATGACTGGCAGACTATCATGCAGCAACCAACAGCCTGTGTTCCACCATTGCAAGTTTGACTGTCAATGCAGGCTTCTTGGTGGAGCTGGATGCAGGGCACTGGGGCTTTTGGGGCAGGGATGTGGGTTTGGCAGAGTATCATGCACAGCCCCACCACCCTTGCATCTGTGAGTCATAGCTGACTGCCACTGCAGGTCATTGCAGGAGCTGGAGGGAGCAAGAGCACTGGGCTTCAGAGCAGGGGCCCATTGGTTGGCAGCCTACCAGCCTTCGCTTTATTTGTCATAAAAGCCTTCTTTTCCTGTGGTGTTTCATCCTTCAGATCTCAACAGCACAACAAAACTCGAAACAAACAATGCAGTTATGACAAAACCAAGATTTGAAACCAAAAAAAAGGTAAACACCAAGGCTGAGTGTCAAGTTTGACTGTCACTACAGGTCTGGTGGAGCTGGAGGCAGCAGGGGGGGCGGGTTCGGGTGCAGGGGGGGCAGTGAGTGCATGGCATGGGGCCCAAGGCTACCACTTCTGGCTGTTAGCGCACCGCCAGCTGTATGCTGGCAACACAGATGCGGCCATGCGTACAGCGCTGCATCTACGCAAGTACTGCCCCACCCCTCTGGCTGTCTTATCACCTGTTTGTCATGAATGATGTCCCAGTTCATGCAACTGCATGACATGTGGAACATGGGAAGCAGCAGGGTGTGCTGCAAGCAGAGCAGCAGGCTGCAAGTTCATGTCCATGAGGCCTGAAACATCTCCACAATGTAGAAACGCGTTTTTACTGTCCCCAGACGTTTCTGAGTTCAGATTTCCAGTGTAGGGATGACGTTTCTGAATTTAAATAGACGGTTTGGGATTGAAAGAGCTGTTGTGTTGCATGCTATTCAACCCTGCTGTGGTGGCAAGATTGCATTTGTGCCAATCCTCACTGTGCCTTGCTGAGGCGTCATCTGCTGGAGCTGACCTGTCTGCATGTACAGATCAGCACAGCATGTGGTACTGGCTATAAGTAAATCCTATGCTGAGCCTTTCTATGCACTGCCTCTTGACCATGAGTCTCTCACTGCATAATCCCTCAACCCTAGGTTGCCCACTTCTATCCTAGGTGCTCTGTCATAACAATGGCAACATGAACAATAGTCACGCGTACCAGCAAACGCCAGGTCTGTGTGGCACAAGTCTTGTTTTCCAGGCTGGCTTGTTCTGTCTCAGGATGCACTATGTTGTTCACTATAACTGGGTCAATCTGTGCACCGCTTGTCATGTGTGAGCCTGCAGTCGGTGCTGCGTAGCCTACGAATCCCGAACACAGTGTGAAGGTCATGTGCCGGTCCGCTTACTGACCTGGTGTGTGTACAAGCACAGGTATGATGATGTGCTGGACCCACAGGATGTGTACAGCCTGCTAGGTCTGACAGCCTTCTACAACGGCTTCTTTGGTCAATGCAGCAAAGCCTTCACCAGGCTAGAGTCCCTGACCAACATCAATGAGGTACAGGCAGCCTCACAGAAATGAGGTCCCTCTGCACAGTTTGTTGCTTGACTGCTACTGACATTGCGCACACAGGCATGCAAGTCATACCATAGCTGAAGCACGCCAACTTTCCACTACTGAAGAAATCCAAGTGGGCATTTGGCATAGGCCTTGGAGGAAACATCAGATGCCTGCATGTACCTAACTTATCGTGGACTGGAAAGCAAAAAAACATTGTTGTTGTTATTGTTGTTGTTGTTAACTTCGCCATATTGATCGTTCTTATGATTGTTGTCGGTATGATCATTGAAGACTGCATCCAAGTCACCCTTGCAGTGTCAGCTGCCTGTGAGCGTCTGTTTGCAAAGCTTCCTGCACCGCCAAACACTGCACTTGGTCTTGACCTCAGGCCAAGCGAGAGAGCTTCGCAGACCTGGCCATGTCCATATTCATGAAGGACCCCCCAAACGACCCCAAGACCCTGTATGAGACCCGGGAGCAAGGCAGCATGAAGCTGGCAAGCCTGGGGATGACTTTTAAGCCCAAAGTCAGCAAGCGCGAGGTGCGCTGTTCGTTAGATCTAAACCCTCGACCATTCTGCGCTCCTGACATCAACTGCAACTCTTTTGCAATTTTCGTCCGCCGTATCATCTTCATCCTGCCCTTGTGGGACAGTGAAAGCAAGGCTTGAGACATCATGTTTGCTTCAAGAAATCGAGGAGTGGGGCATAACTGACTTGACATGGCAAGTTTGGAAAGTACCACAGAAATTTATGTGCCAAGACTTGACAAATGAACCTGGCTTTTCATCTGCACACTCAGCCTTCGTGCAGGGCTGCTAGGGCTGGTGCAGCTGTGTGTCTTTGCCTTGCATGACACAGTGTCCGTTGTTCCACGCATGCTGATCAACAATATGTCAGCACGTGATGCCTTCCTGTGCAGGTGTGCGTGGCTTCTGGCAAACTGATCAAGGACATGTCAACTGCTGTGTGCTGCAAAACATGCAAGCAGTATACATCATGTGCTGAAAGGCAAGACAAGGACATATGTGCTCTGTGTCATACTCAGCTACCCCTTGGCTCCTCTACCAGTCTCATGACTAGCCTCAGCTATCTTGACACAGATATGGAGGAGTAAGCTGAAGGTCCAGTATGTGTAATGTCTGTCTAGATCTGATAGGTTTGATATGTTTTGTGCAGCGTTTGAGTGTCTTTGTCAACGCAATTGTATGTATACAACACGTTGTACATATAATGCAGCTCTTGAAGTCAGATGGTATGTTGTAGCATGCAGCAATAGATATGGTTGCTGTCACACACGTCTCAGTGTTGGTTTAGTCTGATGTCATTTGTTGCTACAAGAAACTCGATTTTGCCATGAACAGTAGAGCTGCTGCTGGCAATCATTCGCCTGCTGCTGTTCTGCAGCAGCCATCTTAACCACCTCCAGCCCTGCGAGTGGACCGCCGTACTTCTTCACTATCCAACAGCTGTCGAGCACCTTCTGCCCATGCTTTCTTGGCTTCTGGAACAACAGTATTGCTGCCAGTGTACACCTCAAACAAAGCTCTGCATAGGCCTGGGGAGTCTATTGTCAAGTCAGCTTGTACCTGCAGAAACACCACCTCCACTGAAGAAGCATCACTGCAGTTGACATGAGAACAACACCTATGACTCTTTATCATCCTTCATTGAAAAGCTTATGCCTGTAACTAGAAGGAAAGAATGTCACACACAAAGATGCTGGCCAAGCATTGGTCGGATCCACAAAAGTCACTGCTTGAACTGGTGAGCAAATGTCTCACCAGAAGTAGAGCAAGCATGAATGGATTGTAGCTTGCAAGGCATATATTGAAGCTGAGTATCAAAACTCGCCCTCAGCTGTGCCTTCAAGCCAGGGTGTCTGATGAGTCTCAAATGGCTCCGCACCCCAGACCATGAACTTTTTACCAAAGCTTATGTAAAAACTCTTATGGAGACAAAGCACGTGCCTGTGAATAGTCTCCTGAGCTGGGGTGTGGCTTGGCTACAACCTCCAGAACTCCCTCCTTCTTCCACAATAACAAGATGTCGCTGCCTTTCTCTAGACTCTTGCCTTCAAAGAACTGCTTGAACTTGTTGAGAGTGCCAATCTCGCCTGTGACACTGAGGCGCGGCGTCAATGCTTCCTCAATAGCCTGCACGGCTCATCCTAGCTAAGATTGATGCAGTTGAGCAGGAGGGCCAGCAACAGCGAAATCAGTGAGTACTGCACAGCAGCGTATAGTGCCACAGCTGGCCATGTGTCAGGTGAGACACACATTAAGATGAGCTCAAAGTTGCACATCCAGCCAATGCTTTATGCAGGTTGTGCCTGTAGTTCTGCTTGCAAAATATGTCAGGCAATGCAGGACAAGATTTGAACTGTGGTCAACGGTAAGCACTACAATCTATGACAGCCAGGCTGTCTGTGAGATCCAAGCACTTTGTGCGGTGACAGGTCATGGAGGTAGAGATGAGGGCCCAAAACAAAGCTTACCCCAAAGAACTGTTCGCCTTCTATCTTCCGCACTAACTGCACCTGAATGAGCTTGTTGAAGGCGCCATCTGTCAGCGCCAAGTTGTAGTCATCATCACTGCACCAGCAGAGTCATAGCTATTGTGTGACATGAATCCCAGGAGGTTACACCAAAGCTTGGGCTATAGCACTGCTTTTGGTGCCACACGAAAGCCAATTAGCTCAGCACAGCATAGCAAAGGTGTGTTCAATGGGTTGAAAAAAGCCACCGCTCATGGCTGAAGAGCTCTCAGTATGTAGAGAACACAGCACCTGTTATCTTGAAAGAAGCCTCCACGATGTCTGATGCCTAGCTCGTGTGCTGCTGGCTCCGCTTCCACAAAAAGCGCAACTGCATAAATCTGCACCAGCACTGCCAGGTCATAGGGCTTTCTGGTGTAGTACAGGGCTTTTTGGTACAGCATAGGGCTTTCTGGTACAGTAGCATAGGGCTTTCTGGTATAGCATAGGGCTTTCTGGTAAGAGACAGCAACTGCAGGTGTTCCATGGTAGCAAATTTATATGTTGTGCAGTCGTGATGCCAAGGTGTAGCAGGGATGCATATGCTCACCTTGACGTTGACAAACGCCACCTTTTTGGTTCTCACACCAGCACCCATGCATCGGTAGGCTTCACCCTGCCAAAACTTTGTGACCTGAGGGAAAGTTACCCCTGTGGCCTGCAATAACCAGCAACTACATATCACAACATTCTGGGTGTCTAAGGCTGCTATGGCCTGGATGCATAAGTAGACAGCCTATACAAGACAGATGCATGATGGCTGATGATACATAAGAAGCAGGCTGGCTGTTGCGTACATTGAGTATACCTTCTCTGTGATCGTCTGACTATCAGAAGCCATGCACTGTACTGCTAGACCAGTGCCGGTTGCTATTGCAAGAGTTGTCAGACCCAAGTGTTTGCAGGCATTACTGCTTTGCTGCCACCAGCGGTTGCTGGATCCAAATTGGGTGTGCATGCATCTGCGTGATGGCTGCCTAACATGGCTTGTACAGTCGACGGGCGCCTGTAAAATATCGCCATGCAGCTGATCACAGAGAGCGTGGCAACAGCGAACTTCAGCGGACCTCCGTCATCGAGACTTACCGACCGATGTAAACATTGGCGCGAGCTGCTAACGACGATGTTCCTAGCCGTGGGACAAGCACGTTGTAGCATCATGACGGTAGTCACGAGTGAACTTGCGGATTTGAAGCTGACCTATTGACTGTGGTAACCTCGAGGGCACACCAAGGATGAGTACCTTTTTGAGGTGGCTATGGCAGTCACAAATACAAATCTGCAAGTGCGGACAACCAAGTCTACTTTATCGCACAAGACCGTGATCATGGTGTTAGCGTTGACCTGAGCGTTGTAGCAGCGTTGACCTAACAACACAAAGTCGTGAGCGTCAGCTCAGGAGGTTTGGTGGAGCGTGAGCTTTATTCTTGCGGCGTCTTTCTGCTTCTTGAGAGGAAAAGTTAAGTGCCATGCCGTTACACCGTGAGCCTTGAGACTACAGCCAGCTGTGCCAATATGAGTGAGATCACAAGCATAGAACTTGAAGCTTTAATTTTCACATATGGGGAAGAAGCACTCACAGTATCGCAACAGGACCCTCTGAGTATTGCGATTAGTATAGCACCGCATACCGGAGAAGTGGAGACTGAGCAGTACGTAAACGCCACCCTGCTTGTTGCAACAACCCCTGAATACCCTGGTGAAGCTCCTGCCCTCAAGCTTCAAAACCCTCAAGGTAGACATTGGAAGCCTTGACCAGCAGGCGCAAATGCACATCACACCAGATGCTTCTCAAGCCAGACACAATGCTGCAGGCATGAGCGACAAGCGCATAGACACAGTGATGACTCGTGTGCAAGCTGAAATTAACGGCTTGCTTGGAGAGATGATGCTTGGATCACTGATTGAAGCAGCAAAAGATGCAATGACAGAACTGAACCAACCTGAAGGACACTGTATATTCTGCCTTGAGCAGCTTGTGCCAGAAGGCATCAATTCGTTTCAGCCACCTCTGCTTAGGCTACCTTGCTATCACTGCTACCACCTGTAAGCCCTTCCACTGCAAACGCATGACATGCATTTCACATCTGACCTCAAACATGACAGCCTTTGCTGGCATTGATGATGCGCTATCTGCTCTTCTGCAATGAGATCTTCACAGCACCCCATCTGATCAGAAAACATGATCATCTGACGTGGCCTTAGCCAAGCACCAGCCATGTGATCAACAGCAAGGAGCAGTGATTGCTGTGATTGTATGCTGTAATTGTATTGAATGTTGTTTACCCAGTCATTGTCTGTTGACTCCCCTGATGAGTCCTAAAGACGATTGTGCCTACTGCAGGCAGTGCTTTGCTGAGTGGTGGCACTGGCAGCAGTCCAGCATGCAGCACAAAGCAGGGCAGATCCAGAAGGATCTGCAGTCGGCAGCTCCACAGCGCTTGCAAGATGAAGGTCTAGTACCTGATGCCGATGGTCTCTTTGCTGTGCAATGCCCGGTTTGCAGGTAGTCCTACCTGGACTCAACTGTTTTGCTGCTCCCTCCATACCTGAAGCCTGGCCTTGATTTCTGCGGCCTTGGCATCAAGCTGCTGTTGCTTGCATATTGTCAGAGCTGTCAACATGCAACCAACCGCTCAGAACGATGTATGCAATCAATGTGACTGAGGTGCTGCTATGTATGCAGGTTGGTGGTTTCTGCTGAGGATGTTCATCAAGTTCACGACAGCACACAGTATGCCCCCAGAGACAGCCAGCAACAGGACTCTGCCTCAGAAATGGCCACTGGGTTTACCCCAAAGGAACTGCAGAAAATGATGCTTCAGCAACAACAGCGAGCCAGGCAATTTGCAAAGCAACAACAGCAGGTACAAAGCTTGCACACCGGGCATCAATTGCGCAGTTTGTATTTTCAAATGAGTCTTGACAGGTTGACATCGGATCAAGCCAGGTATGGACAAATCAAGTGAATGACTCAAAGCAGCAGACTGTGGATGTTTGTTGTCCTCAATTCAGCGCTGTGATATATGCAGGGGGGAATAGTCTCTGAACGGTATGGCACCTCAATAGCAGCCTTGACAGGAACTGCACAGACAATGGCCACGCAAGAAGCAGTTGCACAAGCAACTCAGCAGCACACCTATGACGAGTCAGGAAATCATGCCTCTGATAGCGGGACAAACCAGAGTCATTACAGGGGCGGTTCATCACGGGGTGCTGGCCATGACTCTGCTCATTACAGATCCAGACAAAGCAAAAATGGGGGTGCCAGTGAGCCCGGTCTGTACAAAGCACAACATGATGATGTAGATTTGGACAGAGGCAATGCAAGAGGCAGCAGCAGGGGTAGAAGGCATGGTAGAGGGCGTGCTGGTAGAGGCAGAAGTACACACTGATGTGATGCAGATGTAATTTAGCTTAGTGCTTCGAATTACATTGTTTAATGCTGAAGCTGAAAGAATCTGCCTAAGAACGAACATGTTTAAAAATAGCTGCAGCTTGTGGCGATTAGAAGATAACAAAATAGCTCAGGAATAGGGTCGAACCACATGCTTGTACAGGGATAACTGATAGGTCTCAACAGGTTGCAGCACCCATGTCAGACTAGAAAATCGATGTTTGGCAAGCAGCATTACAGATACAGATCTGCAGCTGTTGGTGCTGCTGGTGACACGACATGCTCAATTATGCAGGCTTGCATACTGGCTGCTGGTGAAACTACATGGTGCAGCCGCATGCCCAATCCCACAATGTTTCCAGTCCAGTCCTGCACAATGGTGTCAGCTAAACCTGCTGGCCAATGAAGCTAACATTCAGTCAAACCTGAGCAAGTATTTCTGTCCCGATTGTGTTTCTTGGTTGTCAAATGCTTCTTTGTACTGTCTGAATGGCAAAGGCTTGGTCCTACACAGAAAAAACCAACCATAAAAATATTGCAAGTTGTGACAAAGAGCAAAGCAGTTCACAAAAGACCTGCAGAGCCACATTTGCATTTGTGATTGATGTAGCAGGCAGCACACCTGACAGCAAGTTGGCCTTTCTGTAGCAGTGGGACCAGCTTGTTCAGCACTGCTTTCTTGCTTTCCTTATCACCTCCTCTCGTGCCACCTACACACAATCAGCGAATGCAGCTCTGGTCTATGACCCAGGCATTTCACCAAGCTCTGCAAATTAGTGAATCCTTGGGAAAGTGTATCTGAGATCCAATCTATCAAGGAAACACAGCTCTGGCCGTTAGGCAGCCCGGCAAAGAGAAGCTGACGAATGACTTGAGTTCTTCCTGAGCAATTTGTACAACATGGTCATGTTGAAACTGTGCAAGACTGCTGTCACAATCAAAAGCAAGACAACGCATTACTCTTGATGATGTTTTCTTTGTCAACAGAATACATCGCACAAACAGGGCAATACAACTGAATGGTGATCAAAGCTCGTGATATTGCATTTGGATACCTGAAAGCCAGAAACCTTTGCAAGTCAGGTCCTTGAAGATGAGCAGAGAAGTAGGAATGGTCAGAGGTTTCATTGACATGCCGCCATAGGTAACAATGGTTGAGCCAGGTGCCAATGACTTGGCCACTGCTGTTGATGATGCTCCACCGACACAGTTCAGGCCAAGTTTGGGTCTGGGCATATCAGCTGATGCTGCATCTCACACATGACAACTAGGTGAGCTTGGTTTTCTGGTCACAATACATGTCTTGGAGAAAACTGCTGACCCAAAGTATGGAGCATGCAGATTGCTCAAAATGCAGCAAACGGCTCAATTATAACAGACAGTCATTCAGCTTTGGTGAGTGGTGCCGCAAGTGTGAGTCACATGGCTCACCCAATGCAGCTTTGAGCTTCTCATCTGTGGTCACAACATCAGCTCCAAGCCCTCTGAGATAATGCTCAAGCTCAGACAGATTAGGTCTATCTCTCACCACATTCACAGTGTGTATGCCTTTAGCTTTGGCCAGTTGAATGACAAGCTGCAGCACGCCTTTTGTCCAGACATGAAAGATCACCATGGTCAGTTTTGTCAGCAAGTCAATATGTGGCTTGGAAAGGTGTAAACGGCCTCACCTGTCCTACAGCGCTGTTTGCGCCATTCTGCACAATGACATCCCCTTCTTTCAAGTCAACAAATTCCTCCAGCATGCGAAGCGCTGTTGGAGGACTGCAGACAAAGAAGTTTTTGACAGCACATTCTCAAGATGCAATGCCAGCTTGCTGCTGTCAACGCAAGCACTGTTGCCCATGCTCACTTGATGGACATGGTTGCAGCAGCTTCAATAGGGATGTCATCAGGGAGAACATGTAGTGCCGTGGCATCAAAGACAGCAGACTGCCTCCAGGTTCCTGCACCAGCATCTAGCGGAACCACCAGTGCCCCTTCAAGCAGACCTGCCTGCATGCATAGCTTTTCTTGCCTGAAAGCTTGTGTCATGGTGTTACACCCAGTCGCATCAGAAACTGCACACACACAATTGTAACGTCAAACGAACTCAACCTGTTTTCCTGATTCTCGCACCCTTGCTACACCTTCATTTCCAGCTATTGCAGGCAGAGGTGGCTTGATGGGATATTTGCCCTGTATCTGATTGATATCCGACGGATTGATCGGAGCCTGGAATGGGGTTGCCGCAACTTAACGTCTAGATAATGGGTAAAACCATTATATTTTGACACTGGAACTTGTTGACATACCGCCAAAAAGTCTACCAGAACCTGAGCAGCTTCAGGCGATGCAACGGTCTGTTTCTGCAGCGACAACACCTCGCTTGGGTTGCCGTGGGCTTTGTACCCCAGCCCTTCTGACGTGTACGTGCGTCGCAAAGGAAGCCTACATTTTGCAAGCGATCTAGCCAACATCACGGAAGATGTCGCAATCAGGGTCCGTCCGGTCAACCAGAACATCGAAGATGACTGATTACAGATTACGTGACGGTGATCTTAGTCATAGGACACTTTGAACGGCGAGCCAAATCAACCAGGCTGGTACTGCAGATCTGCAGCGGGTACCGCAATGCGGAGTACCTGCAGATTCTGATGAAGAAAGGAACTATTGTACATACTAGCTGTCTTGGGACCATGTTCAGCTGGTACCTGTCTCGGTACCAGCCAGCCAAGTCTTGTACGGATGCGCCTGCCCTGACCTGCAACACGCTGACTGACAAAATATATAACAGTCAATACCGCACACAGTTGAGATGGTGCTGCAGCCATTCATGTCAGTGGCACCCATCGTGACCGGCATGGCCGCAGCAGCATATCTCCTTTTCTACACCCAGAACAACTACAAAATCTTTGGTGGTACTATTGCCTCCACGGACATTGCTTCGTGGAAGCCTGCGCACATAGAGGCAACACGACGGCGGATGTTCAACATGGAGCGCGAAGCAGCGCCTGATGATCCAGTCATTTTGAACCCCTTCAGACACAACATCCCAGCAACTGTGAAGAATGCTGCCAACCTCCCTGACCCGTCTGAAGTATAGGGGGCTGCCGCTGTTATACGCAATAATGTGGTCTCATCCGTCTTTACTCGTGCCTCAGCTGATAAACAGCTTTTGCCTTGAGCAGCCTTGCGCCAAGGTCCTGAAACAGGCAAATATATTTGATTTAATTCAGCCCCGCAGCTTGTGTCATGATTTATTCATGAGGCTATTTGCACTTCAGGGTCAGTTATTGAGACACATTACATGTACATATTAATCTATTAAATTTGTAGTTGTTCCTGTCCTTGTGCTGTTGAGCTCTGAAGCAGTTGGTTGCCTTCTTTCAAGATTGATGGCGCACATTCAAAGACAGGCCATTGCAAGCTAGCTTCTGGAACTTGTTATCAAGCTTGATCAGATGACAGACATGTAAGCATAATCTTCAGTGGAATTGTTTCCATCCAAGGTTGATGACAGATACCCACTTGATGCATGTCATGCATGTATACATATTATGTACTTGGTAATCAATCTATTGCACACAGTGGGAGCTGTGATACATCTCTGTGTCTCCTACAGCTGCCACCCGAGGTGCAATGTGCTATCTCACTGAGAGCTTCTGGCTCTAAACTGAAGGCTCTGTGTACAAATATGACAGTCTGTTGCATGAGTTGCCACAAGAGCACCTGCACAAGGTGAGGGAGAGCTATAGCAACCAGCTGGCGAATCTGATTTTACTGCTGTGTGGCACATAGCATGATGCATGTTGAGCTGAAGAAGGATGAGGCTCAGCCTGCTGTACGTACAGTTGTACAAATTTTCCTTTTAAAATGGCAGGCAGTGCCATTTGCCTTGATGATAAGGCGTGTGGAAGATGTGCTGGCGTGAAAACCTTTGCTGGGCGCATGCTGGTGTCAGGGCCCTGCCTCACTTTGCTGACCTGCTGACCTGGGACCAAACGTGGCTCCCGTCAACTGGATTTATGAGTCATTACAGCTGTCCGTGCCGGATAGCGAAGAGCGTGACTCCCGAATCAGCCACGGAGTGATGACGGAGAGCTTGAAATTGAGCATTGGTGGTCACGTCACTTCTCCATAACAGTGTGATCAGACAAAACTATTGGGCGAAGGCTGTTGTTGGTGTGCATCAGGCGTAAGTTGTTTTGGTCCTACAGCAGCGTTGATGGAGGCCTCGGCCAGTAAAAACTCTCTGCTGGGCTTGCACCAGGATCTGCTCGTGAAGGTCTTGCTGCAGTTGGAGCCTCGTGACTTGCAGAGCGTCAGCTGCTCGTGCAAAGCTCTGGCCCTGACCGACTCCCCTTTATGGCAGTCGTTATTTTTTCACAAATGGGACGTGCCACGAGGCTCACACTTGAACTACAAAAGGCTGTATTTTAGGAGGGAGCAAGTTTTGCGTTACTTAGAGTCAGTGTGCAGTCGGTTGAAGCCGGAAGAAGAACCCAGCTTGCAAACATTGCACGACGGTCGTAGGGTCGTTGGTGCCGGCAGATTCGCCATACTCTGCCCAAGTAAGCTCATAAGCTCCGAAACGTCATCGTGCGGGAGTTTGACCTATTGGTCATAGCAGGCCTAAATGTTCATAGTGTGCACAGGGCTGGTGGAAGTCGTTCTGAGCGCAATGTCAGTCGAAAAGACGACTACCACCCTGCTAAAGCACCAGGTTTTGTCACTGGTTCAGCTTGTGGTTTATGTTGTATATGAGGAAGCCATTGCTATGGGTCAAGCCACCAGTGCAAATCTGCTGCTGATTACGGAGCTTTCAGAGGCACTCATGTGGAGGCTTGCTGGCACTGCAGCCACTTCTGCAGCTTCAGGTCTGTGTGCATAAGCTGCCCTGGCCATTGTGTGCCATTGTGTGGGGGTGCATGCAGTGCTGTCTATGCATGTGTCGCTTCTGTTTCTGAGCTATGATGTGGGTTGTAGGTGGTGAGCAGCACAAAATGCATCAGGACAGCACCAAGCTTGCAGTTGTTCTTCTGCAAGATCAACAGGTACAGTTGCAACAGATCAGCTCACTACACAATGTGCTATGGTCATGGCCAACTAGATGCAGACAAATGTGTACGGCAAGCTTACTGCCTATATATCTGCACAGTGCAACGTCAGCTCTTGGTGCTGGACCAGAATGGTAACAATCTTTACCTGGTTTTGTGGGCAGGAGACGCATGTGCCTCAGCTTTTCATCACACCTGTCAGCAGCTATTTGCACTGCTATTGGTCTTGACTAGGCACTTGGAAAATTTTGGCTGCCTGATCAACAACTGTCTGCTTTCCTGACGGCACAATGCCGATTTATTTTCTCAGCCCCAGAATCTGTGGCACACTGTAGTCATCTGCTGCATATCTGCAGGGTGTTGGCTCATCAGCTTCCCAAAGCGAGGAGCTGCGTGTGGCATCTGCAAGATTGCTTGCAGCTCAGGGCATGGTTCGTGAGGGCTTTATGACAGGGGCATGTAGGCACGGCCCTGTGAGTGGCTGGCCATCCCCTTCTAGCTCAGCTGGTCCTGCAACCGCCTCCTCTGTCAAAAAGGTATGTTCATTCATGAGCTGTATGCCTATGTGCCATGATTCTTGCACACAGTGCAGCGTGGCTTGTGCAGCATCAGTTCTACGGACCAAGTCATGATGGGGCTATGCTGCAATCTGCCTGCTGCTCATTTGCCATGCTCTGACATGCTGTACTATCCTTAGAGGATACAACCAAGTTTTATAGCTCTTTGGGTTGGCCAATAATATCAAAGAGCGGGAATTTTGTCCCCCCAATCGTCGTATCCTGAGTAGTAATTCTACCATTCTGTTGTCCCAGTCCACGTTTTGCACCAAAACTTTTGGTTGTGCAAAGCTGCTGCACAGCAAAATGCTTCCTATATGATCCCTCAGCTGAGTCTGTTGTTTCTGCCAGCTGCTGCTCTCAGCAGCACTTATTTTTTTGTTTCCAGTCATCTTTTGCTGATGGACTGCAGGGAATTGTGGTGCTGACAAAACACCTGTTCTGCTTCAATCTTGCATCCGCTGCCCCATTGCTGCATCAGATTTCCTAATGTAGCCATTTGTTGTCTCATTTACTGTTGGGCTTGTAGGATGCAACAGACAAAGCCCTTCACAAGCTAAGATCATGATATCATGTCTTGTTTCACTCGCTGTTGTGTGTGCAATCTTTGAGGCAGGCAAGCTGCTGCAAAGAACCCCCTGCATGTTATCATCTTTTGTTAGCACGAAAAACAAGTGCCAGAATGGGGCAGACCAGACCTGAGCTGCATTTATTCCCCTCAGATGCCAGATGCCTGATGCTGATTTGCATTTGGGCTTTCAAGACAAGCAGGATGAACCGCTGAAGAGCCACCCTCACGATTTCTCTTTCAGATGTGCCTAATCCTGATGTCCTGCTGGGCTTGCAGGACAAAAAGGGCAAGCTGCTGAAGAACCATCTTCATGTTTTCTGTCTCGCAATGATAGGTTGTTGGGCTTACACGACAGGACAAGCTGCTAAAGAGCCACCCTTATATTTTCTATCTCAGATTGATTGGCTGGCGGGCTTGTAGGACAAGAAATGCAAGCTGCTAAAGAACCACCCTCATGTTTTCCGTCTCAGATCGACAGGTTGCTGGGCTTGCAGGACAAGAAGGGCAAGCTGCTCAAAAACCATCCTCATGATTTCTGTCTCAGATAGACAAATAGGGCAAGCTGCTGAAGAGCTGCCCTCATATCAGGTCTGTCTCAGGTTGATTGGCTGCTGGGCTTGCAGGACAACAAGAAGGGCAAGCTGCTGAAGAACCACACTCGCGACATCAGGCGTGACACCATGGGGGGTGCGGGCCAGGCCGAAGCCGGCCTGGTGGGGCGCTGGTTGGCCAAGAAGTCCAAGCAGAATGCGTCAGCCAGTCGTCAGATGGCCGACAAGCTTGTGCGCCTCAGCCCAAAGTCTCTGCTGACCATGTTTAAGAAGACAAGTCTGCAACCTCTGCCCCTGAACTCAGCGGTACTTACCTCCTCTCTTTGCCTTGATGTCTTCCAGATTGACATTTGTCTTCTTCTATATGTGGTCAGACTTGCTGGCTGGCTAAAGCATTGTGTCTCTCTCTCGCTTGCTGACTTGGCACTCATCATCAAATCTGTAAACTTGAGGCTGAATGCAAACCCTGTTTCTTCATGAACAGTTGTTTTGTTTTGTTTTGGGTGCGAAGATTTCCTCACAGACGTTTCAGAGACTAAGTCACGTCAGTTGTGGACATGACAGTGTGTGGCTGTCATGTGTAGTGTGCATCTGAGCTGCAGACCTGTGGTGACAAGGTGCTCTTTTCAATCCCAAAATGCCTAGTTTAATTCAGAAACGTCATCCCTACACTGGGAATCTAAACTCAGAAACGTCTGGGGACAGGAAAAACGCGTTTCTACATTGTGGAGATGTTTTAGGTGTTGTGGCAATCCTGCTTCTGGAGTGTACAACACCTGCAGTCCATCAGCTGCAGACTCTCCTTCTAGTCATCTCCTTTGCATTGGTTACTAACACAGCATGCTGCTGCTTGCCGCAGTCTGGGCCTATGGAGGGGCTAACAGGCAACTGGCTCTTCCACAACTTTTCTGCTCAGTACTTTGATGCTGAGAGGCCCATCACGCCATTTGAGATCATCCCCAGGGTAAGATCTGGACCCCCTCTGGACCCCCACATGTCTCAACGCACCTGCCATGCGTCCATTTGTCTGTTTGTTTGTACATTTAATCAATGATTTACTCACTCACATTGTCTTCTTCCGGGGTCAGTGCAGACATCAATATGTGCATCAAGTATACGTTCTCGTGTTCTCTCCCAGATATTTTGACATTGCACTGCTGTCAATTTACGCCAGTACAGCTGTACATAATTCCACCAATGACACGACCTTGTATTTAGAAGCCTGTATGCTGAATGACCTGCCAGCATCCACGCTGTGCAACATTAGCTGCAGTGAGTGGCATGGCTGCACTGGGACGCATAATCCATACAAATTGCCAAACAATGCCAGTGTGGAACTCAAGCTGTGATTTTTTGCATGATCATTTTGAGGCTGGTTTCATGGTTGGCATCAACATAGTTATTGTACAACACAGTCTCTGTATGATACCGTGAGTGTATCATACAGAGACTGTGTCATGCAATAACTGTGGTGTACAGTGATTGTGATGATGCCAAACCTGACCAGAATGACTTCAGCCTCAAAATGATCATGCAAAAAAGCACAGCTTGAGTTCCACACAGGCGTTGATTGGCAAGTTGAATGGATTTATGCATCCCAGTGCAGCCATGCCACTCACTGCAGCTGATGTTGCACAACGTGGATGCTGGCAGGTCATTCAGCACCCAGGCTTTTAAATACAGGAGCATTTCCTTGGTGAGATCTTGTACAACTGTACTGGCGTATGTATAACACAGTTACTGTATGATACACTTGCTGTATGACACAGTTACTGTATGACACAGTTACTGTATACCTACAGTTGCCGTTGTGCAGCAAACAAGGACTCGACCTTGGACCAAGATGTGATACAGGACAACAGTACAGGTGCTCCTGTCAAATTGCCAACACTACAATGCTAACGACGGTGGTAGTAGCTTACTTGTTTGTTTGTCAGAGTCAAGCAGGATTCAGGGCATCTCATGGTACCCTCACTTCAATGATCACAACAACAAGTGCAGCCACAGTAACGAACATGATCATCCAAACATAAAGAGTTTGCAGCATTTACAGCAGGATTGACTCCATAATGCATGCAGGCTGCCATGGGCACAATGCATCTTCAAGTAGACAAAAGCGGCTCAGTTCTGGGCACAGCAGCTGACGTCTTCGGGGGCATGCACATCAAAGGAACAGTCCAGAAGTTCAGGCACGGCCTTTGGGGAACCCAAAATACCCTTGCCAGGACTTCCACCCCAGACCTGCATCGCCAGTCTCAGACCATGCCTAAAGAGGCAAGCAAGGGCAAGCCCTGGCAGTTGGCGCGCAAGTCTGCCCCACAGCCTAGTGTTGGCCCAAGTGTGGGCAGCTCTAGTGCTCAGGATGAGTGCAGAACGAGCTTGGCTAGAGTCAAGTAAGCCTTCTGTCTTATATGCATCTGCTGGTACAGGTTGAGTGCAGACCGAGCTTGGCTAGAGTCAAGTATGCCTTCTGTCTTGTAAGCATCTGCTGGTACCCTTGTTGTGGAGATACGTGCTATGTGTCTGTGTTATATGCATCTGCTGGTACCCTTGTTGTAGAGACATGCGCCATGTGTGCCTTGTGTGAGTTTATGGCATGTTGTTTTGTAGGATGTTGTGCGCACCAAGCTAGACACAGCATGGCCGCATTGCATGTGTGACTTGTGTTTCTGTTGGTGTGCACAGTGCCTGAAAGGTGTGACGACATCAAGCTAGTAGGCTGTACACAATCTGTTGGAGCAGTAGCTTTGCATGCATTTGATGATGTTACACTTCTACTGCAGCTTCAAGGGCCATGTGCTGCGGATCAGACAGCGCCCAGATGCATTGCCTGAGTACTACACAGTGACTCTAGAATACTATGGCCACGTCACATCTTTTGGCATGGCTGGGGTGTGGTTCAAACTGCAAGAAGGTGTGAAGGAGCCTATCAAGGAGCAGGTTGGGGTTTGGGCTATGTACCCTGCGCAAAGGAAGAGTGTGGCTGTTAACAGGCCAGCAAACAGGGCCGAGACGGGCGAAAATGGTCAATCATCTGGTTGGAACATGTATGAGTTGTGAGCAGCAGGCACCTGTCGCTGCAAGTACCTGTTGCTGCAATTCAGAGAGTGGCTAGTGTAAAGAAGAGGGGCGAGGGGGGGGGTAAAGTGCTCAACAGCAGTGCATGCTTGACAATTTTGCTTTTGTGTCCATGTGGTCAGACTAAGCACAATTGGCAGGGTGGTGCACACAAGCTTGTTTGTGCATGAAGTCAAAAAGTCAAGCATTTATTTCACATGTGAGCCCAAGCAGAAGTGTGGTCATGTGCTACTGTGGCTCATCAACAACACCTTTTTTTGGCTCATGCTCAATGATTTTGCCAATGCTGCTGACATTGTTGCAATTGACAATGTGGCCAGCAGCATTGTATCCATTCACAATGGCTTTCTGCTGCAGTGCAAAATGCAGTCTGATCTGACGCAATGGTGCTAGTGCCTTGCTGAGACTGCACTGTTTTTGCTACAGTGTAAAGTGTTGACATACGGTAGCTTCTTCATTTTCTGTCATGTTAGGAAAAGCTGTCTGCACCTGCTATTAATGTGGTGAATGGCAAGAAGCGTGTGAGCAATCTGTTGTAGTGTCTGTTGAAATGCAATAACCCTGACTGCAATGCTGTTATAACGCTTGTGATTTTATGAACCATACAAGTTTGTTGGGGCATTCATGTAGACATGTAAGGCGATTTCCTGCATTCTCTTGTGCCAGTGATGCATTTGAGTGCAGAAGGTTGAGCATGACCAATGATCTTCTTGTGATTCAGCCAACATTTGATGGGCTAAAACGCTATGCATTAAAGTTTCTGTTTGCATAGCAATTTTAGTGACACTGGCACAACAGTCACTAACCCATCATAGCAGAGCCTGACTCATCTTCCAACCTTGGCCTTTTGCATGAGTCACCGAATAGCGGAGTACATTGACGCTGCTCTAGCAATTGACAGCTGCACTCCATGATTATTGCCTGCGTGGCTTACCGCACTCAACAGGCGTGAGTAGTCTTGCTGCCTGATACAGTATTACCAACCAATAAGGTGTCCAGCCCCCACAAAGAAATTTCGGCATGATACCCCATTTGCTGCTTCATGTGTGATCTGATTGCCTATTGACTCTCTTGAAACGTTTTGCAACATCAGCATCGACTAAAATATGTCCTGCGTAAACAAATTACCACCAAGAAAGCTTGAAAGTGCTAAACACAGCAGGTACAATAGCCACATTGGTATGACCTGGACAAGCCATCAGACCGCCCCAGGGTGACTGCGTTTTCAAACGCGCAGACAATCTGCCCTGCTTCTGACTCCATACTCATCGGCATATCTGGCTGGAGGCTGCCCTGAGAGAACAACTCCCTCCAACCCAGACTATCTGAATCCAATCACATCCATCGCCCACCAGACTTGCTAGACAGATCACTTGACTGACGAGGTGTGTACATGGGCTGGCCAGGCTCATCCTTAGTAAACCTCCTTGCAGATGGAAGGGGTATGCTGCTGGGGGCGTCCCTGGTACCCCTCCTAGGCAACTGCAGCAGCCTGTGCACCACTGCTGCCCACTTCCCGCAATCCTCTTCTTGCTGAAGGCAGCGGCGCACCCAAATCATTCTGGACTGACCGCTTTGCACCGGGCAGGGCCGATGTACTTTTGCTTGGTGCTGGTCCTCTTCTGGCTGAGGGCAGCGGGGCATTGCCCTCAGGGCCGTTGCCATCAACCCCAGCAGCTGCTTGAGCAGGCGCTTGCCTGCCCAGAGACAGTCTAGGCACGCTGTTCCTGCTGTCAGGTCGTTGCCTGGCAGATGGCAAAGGAGCAGCAGCTACTGCCATGCTGGTGTCAGGGTCTGTGTCTTGACTTTGCCTGCGAGAGGGCACTGCAGAGCTGCTGTCTGCTCTGCCAAAGTCACTGCTGCTGAGGCTGGCTCGGGGAGTGGATGCTGGAAGAGCCCCTGAGGCCGAAGAGGAGCGGGACAGGGTGGTGCGCTGCCTTGGCTGCCTGCCAGTGGTGCCTCGGCCACTAGCATTGCTATGATCTTGAGCAGTGGATGGCCTGCAACAACAGTTTGTGGCATGAGTAAGACATATATAGTTGAGGGTGTGGAACGACTGTCATGAAGTCTTGCAGATCCTGCTGCTTGTGTGCATTCACAGGCAGTCCATGCTAATAATATAAGGAAGAGGTGCCTGACAACATTTGACTATTACCTACCTGCTGGTGGTGGGGGAGTCTCTAGGGGTGGAAGCTCCTGAGGGTGAGGTGCCTGGCCTGGCTGTCAGGGGCCGCCCGCTGCTGCCCCTCAAACCGCTGCTCTCACTGCGCCTCAACAAGCCCTTGCTGGGCTCAGATTTGGGGGTGGCCAGGCTGGCTCGGGGGGTGCCGGAGCTGCTGCGGCGTAGCAGCAAATCTCCTGCTGGAGATAGGGCAGGTGATGCTGCTCTTGAAGGCACCTGTCACCAGCAGCAACACTGCTTCAGTCTCTGCAGTCTCTTGAGCAAATAACTGTGTAAGATCGTATTGTCAAGTTTGGTTGTAATCCTGCAAGGCACAACTGCAAGCCTGCAACCAACATGAAACAAGTCAAACGTCAACTCCAAAGGATCAGCAGACATGTACACAATGTGCAGAAGACCCTTGCTTTATACTGTGCATATTTTGGCGTGGAAGCTTCCTGACAAAATTATTGGATGTGTATTGAACACACCTGTCTGTCCTGTTAGACAGACATGACTCTTGGCAGCAGTGGGCATGGCTTACTGATTGAGTGATTGCTTGATTACCTTGGAGGCTGAAGCTGGCGAGGCAGCAGGGGAGTCAGTGAGGCCCTTGGCTCTGTTCAGGTTGAGCAGGGACATGCTGGGTCGCTTGTGGGCTCCAGAGGGGGGCATGGCCCCCCCTAAGGCTGGGTTGAAGGCAGGAATGGAGTCTGACTCTGCTAGGCTGGAGGCTATAGAACGGCTTGGTGAAGAGCCAGCACGGCGAGCTGCTTCCAACTCCAGCTGCAGCAGTGTCACACAGAGCATTTCAGGTGTCATGGCCTTGCTGTGATGCTGAAGATCATATCAACGCGGTTGACTATAGATTGGGGTCTAAGACTTAGGCTAGGGCACTGCACTCCACAGCTATGCAGAAGCTTGCAGGCTGGCTGCATGACAGGGCTTGCCAGTCATAATGCTGCTTGCCCCATGAGGCACTGTATACACATACCGATTGCAACAACGCAGCAAAGACAGCTGTTGCATGGCCAAGCAAGATGAGAGCATGAGACAACTGATAAAGCCAGGCATAAGGTGCTACAGGCCGTTCACTAGGTTGCGCTCCGCAGCATCAGACACATGTCAGGAAGTGTGTGCAATTGTTTACTGTCTGTTGACTCCCCTGATGAGTCCTAAGACAGAAAATGTAAATTGATTGAGCGATTGAATTACCCTCATGTACGCCAACTCTTGCTCCATCCTTTGCTTGTCTTCAGCAAATGCTGCAGCATCTCTTCTGGCAGCCTCAGCTTCCCGCTGAAACCTGTAAGGCAGCTGCCTTTTGTATGCACATTCAGTGGCAACCAAGTTTACATGCAGCCCAACTACTTCTGCCAAGCAGCTGCTGAGGCAGGTGCTTGTCAATAGCAAATCTTTCTGCATGGTTTGTGGAGTGTTGAGTTTTGAGTGAGCAGTTTGCCCTTCCCAGAAACCAGATGCTGGGATGTGACACAAAGCAAGGGAGCCCATGTTGCACAAACAGCAAGGCTAGGGTGTCAACACAGGGCACAAGAAATGTGTGTGTGCAGGGGGCACACAGCATCAGCAAATTGCAGCAGGTGCGTGCTTGCATGAGAGTAATACAAGCAATCCCAGCTCCCACCTGACAATCTGATCTTTGGCTTCAAAGATTTGTGCGCTCTCACTGTTCTTCTTTGCTTGACCTAGAGTAATTTCAGACACGCGGCTGCCGAAACCTAGCGTGCTGACGGACTCTCCATAGGATGAGCACTGCATCAGGCACCACCTTCAATGCGCTGGCTGCCTGACAGATGGCTGACAACTTCTTGTCAAGCTTGCAATGGCATGCGCCACAACATCTCTGAATCTAGTGTTATTTGCACCATGCAGTGACAGAATGGTAGACGATGACAATACTTCCTTGTGGATCAGTGTGTATAGATCATACTGTGGTGATTTGTGCAGCAAGGCAAGGCAGAAGCAGTTGGAGTGATGGGAATACTGACCTCAGGGGCAATGTGCACAAACATCATGGCTTTGGCCTGTCCACACAGGGAATCCTGCAGTAGCTGTGTGAGCTTGCTGTTACGGAAGGGAATGTGCGACTGCTTGTTGGCCAAGGCTGACATCACATCACCTGCAGGACAATGGCCACAATCAGTAATGCCCAAATGCACATGTCTGCTTGCTGCCATTGTCCTTGTGGTGTCGCATGTTTGGCATGCAAGCATGCTCTGCTGTGCATCTGCTGCTTAGCATATGTTGATTGCTCACTCATTGCATTTTGCCTCATCTAGTGAGATCCAAAGGCAGATCATGTAATTGATTGATGGATTAGCATTGCATTCGCAAGCTTGCGAATGCAATGCTGCAAGATCAGTCTGCATCTGCTGCATGGCTCTTTTGCAATAAGCAAAGCCAAACAAGGTTGGATGCACTTGTAAGCTGGTGATGGGCAGAACTGCAGCCAGACTTACCCAGTGCGCTCAAGCTTTTGTTGATGTGTTTGGCTTCCTCCAGTCGGTCGCCTGTGGCTTCACTCTTGCCAACCCTCTCGCTACCTGCACAACCATGTTGAGAATTTGAGGTTTTGGTGTTGGGCCTAAACAACAGACTGCAGCACTCTCTATACTGGAACTCAACAACTATGCTCATCCAAATGATGCATGCTCAAGCTGATCAACCTTGATAGACGCAATGCATTGCAGACGACTTGCCAGGACTACACTCAGCTTGCCAGGACTACATTCAGCTTGCTGTTCCAGGCTACTTCAAAGGCACGAGCACTGCAACCAGATGGCAACAGCGAATGCATAAGGTGCTTGGTGCCAATGAGCATCTAGCTGCAGGCTTTCTTTTGACCTGCTATGACAGGGAAACACATAACACAGTCATGTACCAAGGCCCGAGGTGTGAAGCTAGAAGGCGCGGTGTTGTAAACATGGATTCTTGCCTGCTAGATCAATAAGGTGCAGGCAGCCATGTGTCCTGATGCCAGTCACATTGTTGAGGCCGTCCACAATGATAGTCAGGACACTGTGGGAGCGGCTGCTGCGCTCGTTCATCTTGGTCTCTGCAACAGACCTGTTGCGCTGCCCAATCTCCATGACATTCAGCACATCCTGGGTGCAAGCAACTTTGACCTGCGCAACACACGTGCTCACAGCGCTGCCCCTGCATTGGGTCTATACAGACCACGTTCCTTTAGCAATGCTCCTTTGATATGGTATGTGATCATGAGAAAATGCACCAGAGCGCCTTCAAGCGCTGCCTCTGTGGAATAGGGCTGTAAAAAATACTGTACAAGAAGTGCAAAGTAATGGTTCCTTTATGTTGAAATGCTGCTTGCAAAGTACTCATCCCAGACACTCATAAAGGACCTGTTGGACTCCAGAATCACGCAGTGTGGCCATGCTGACCAGTTGTGCAGGCAGAAAAAGCAGTGGTACCTGGATGGCATCAGGCACATTGAGGCCGCTGCGCTCAGTGTTCCTGATGTCCAGCCTCGCGTGGCTACGGCTGTTGTCAAGCAGATCACGGAGCTGCTCATTGTAGATCTCTAGCAGCTGCACTTGGATCTGATACTCACACTGCAACAGCAAGCATTTGATTGACTGCTGCAGGGGCATTTGCCAGAGTGCTAGGCCCTGGTAAACAGGTATTGCATTTGCAACACATAATAGCATTTACATGGAGCAAACACTTTCACACTGTCTTCATCACAACAGGCACTACTTTGGACATCACATGTGATATGCAGAATTGTGCCTTGGATTGACACAGCTCAGCGTCTGCTCGTCACTGATGGGGTCATTACCGATAGGTCAATACAGTTGGCTCACCTCCGTTTCCCTCTTCTTGTTCAGAGCAAACAGGTCATCCAGAGCCCTGTAGTTGATACCACGCCCCTCATACTGCTCAATGTTGGTGCCAGCCATGGTGTGGGTCTTTCCAGAGCCTGTTTGGCCGTATGCAAATATGCACACATTGTAGCCTGCAGAAGCACCACCTCATGGGAGATAACTTGGCAAGGTAGGCTTAGAAAATGGGGTTTAGGATTTGGGTTCAGGCTTGCTATAGTACAAATGATGGAGCTTTAGTGCAGCAGCTAGCACCCCTGCAGTAGAGTGACTTGCCTGCAAAACGCATGTCTACCTGACAAAGCTCCAGTCAGCGGCAGCAATTTGGCATGCTTCAGATTTTATGCAGAAGTACACTGGGTGACAGGAAGAGGTCAATTGTTTTAGAGACCAAGTGCTGAACCAGGCAGATGATGAGCAAGTGCAGCACAAATTTGGCATTGCAGTAGCAGTGCTTGCTTCTGGCGCACCATCTAGGACAGATCTGATGAGAGCTTTGGTGTCCTCATACACCTGCTCTTGATTGCTGTCTGGCCCAAACACCTTGTCATACTTGTGCTGCTTACGGTTGGTAGTGCCAGGCTTCTGTATGGCAACCTGCAAGCCAGGTCTATACTGTGCATTTGCATTCAGATAAGAGCTTGTGCAAACAATCAAGACGAAATAAAGGCAACAGCCTAAGGTACAAAAGGCAATGTCAGCTAGCTGGCTACAAACTGGACGTCAGCTGAGTGTCATGTGACAGGCAGTCTGTTGCAATGAAGCCAACAATGACACTGTATATGTGCTTGGTGCAAAATGATCACAGGTCCTACCTCTCCATCAACACCAGTATCCAGGCAGCTAGGGTTCTGATCCCCTGTTGTACCAGGTGGTCTGATACGGCAGAACACACGGATGTTACCCTTGAGGTCCTGGACTTCATTGTAAAGCTTGCGGTTCTCCTCAACTGTGTCAGCGTACTTGCCTGCCATGTCTTGCAGATCATCCACCTGAGCGTGTGCTAATCAGGTAAAAACATGCACAGCAGGAACTGACTCATGGATATTGAGGAAGGACTGCAACTTGCTTGCTACAGATTTCTGCTCAGTCACATTGTGACAAATTGGGACAGAATGTGTTTGCTGCTGCAAGCAATACAGTGATGCATACAATGCAGACAGGGTATTAAAGCAAGATGTCACAAAAACTGTCTGCACTGGAGCTACACTGCAGCATGTGAGGTTACCTGAGCCTGCAGGGATTGGAACTCATCATAGATGGTTTGCTTTTCTGCCTCTGCAGCCTCAGCTCGCTGTTTGGTGTCAGCCAGCTCTGCATCCAGCCTGTCCAGCTCATCTGTGAGCTGCCTCTCATGAGCATGCATGGCTTCCAGCTCAGCCCTCTCATCAGCACTCATGCCTGCAGAAAAGAGAAGAAAAGACTACGCATCTTGGCGTCTATTTAATGAGAAGCCCAGGGATATACCGGGTTGCCCAGGCACTCATGCCTGCAACATGCTCAGCCAGTCATGCATACAAGACAGACAGAAGAGAAAAGAAATGCTACGCCTTTTGGCGTCAATTTAATGAAGAGCCAAGTATTATTCTGGGCTGCCCAGGGCATACAAGACAGCCCATATGCGACCATACCATGCCACTGTGTCATGACACACAACGTGACACCTCAGTGGAACAATTGGCACAATATGTTACAGGTCATAGGACTGAGTGTCATGATCATGCACAGTCTTGGGTGCTGGCTGCTGTCTAAGAAGTACAATGCACCTTCATGTGCTTCAGGAGCAGGCAGCAGGTTTGAGCCTTCAGCCTGAATCCTTTTGGCCTCTGCCAGCTCATGTCTGATGTGCTCCAGCTGTGCTTGCGAGCACTTCAAGTCATGATCCTTGGCCAGCAGACGTTTCTCATACTCCTGAAGAAGACAATCAAAACAGTCACAGGTAACTCTGGACACTGCTCATTGCAGTTGCACAGATCCAATGATTGACTTGCAGGTGGGTCAAAGGCTACTGTGTATGCCAAGGCGTGCATTATACCCTGACATGTGCCAAGAGAGCTTTGCAGCTGTATGCTACAGCTACTCATTGCATGAACATCAACAGACCACACCGGAGCTCCTTCTGCCCACTTTCATGATGGGTTAGCGTTCTCCTGGCAAACGCTGCTGCTGTGGTCATGCCGCAAGACCTTGGGTTGTACATTACTGCGCAGCAGCTGATTACCTGTGTCAAACTCCCCAGGACAGACTCCAGCACTGGTCCCATTGCATCCATGGGGTTGTCAGTGTATGGCAAAGCTCCTCGTGCTGGTGACAGCTTGTTGCCCCCGTCACTCCACATCCGGTCTCGCAGCATTGCTGTGCACTGCTGCATGAGGCGTGTCACACCAGCGGTGCCTTTGCTGGCAACCTGCTTCAGGGGGTTGCTGCCGCCTGAAATATACTGCTGAGTGACCAGGTCAAAGTCTGGTGTTGCTGCATGTTTGGATGTGAAGGATGAGCCTAGTTGAAGGGGACTGAACCTGCTCATGTCTGCCTGTGGTCCCAGCTGTGAATCCCGAGCAAGCTTTGTTGGAGACTGGAATGGTGTGAATGGTGAAACAGCTACTCCTGACTTCTGCTCAGCTTCATAGTAGCGTTTCAAGGTCAGCAAACATTCTGTGATCCTCTCCCTGTCCTCCCAACCGGTTGATTGCAGGTCTTTCAGAGCAAATTGGGAGGCTGATGGCAGCTGCAATCTTTGCACAGCATCTATGAACTTCTGAGCATTTCCAGCATCGGTAGGCTGACCTGATGTAGGGTCAAGCTCATGCTCTTCCTGAACCTGAGGATGCCAATCAATCTGTCATTTACAATTCACATCCACAGACGTAGTTACAACTGTTTGTCAGAGAGACTGTGGTCATAATCATCATGGCAGCTCATATTCACCGAGTCGCCCGGGTTGCGCTACCTGTGAAATGATGCCCGGTCTGAGAATGTTCAGAACCTTGCAGAGCAGAATGCCATCCCGGAGAGCGCCACGGAATGCATGATCTGATGAGGTTGGTAAGGCTATGCCAGTCAGCTCTTCAATCCACTCTGCTGCAGCTCGGCGTCTAGCTGTGTTCTGAACCTGTACACTCTGAACAGAAGCAGAGATAGGTGTGCTGTGCTGCATCTTGAATGGAGTAGGGGTCCTGGTTTCTGGTGGCAAGTTCTCCTGCTGTGCAACATTGCAAGCTCAAGGAACTGTCTTAAGACAGGCTTGGCAAAGTTACAGGGGTGCAGGGTTGAGGTGGACGCACCTTTTGAGGCGCTATGCTGCGGCCTCCGCTGAGCATGGTCGGTGTGGTTGCTTGCGACTCTGACTTAGCGCGAGCAAACAGCCAGCTTGCGTCCGAGTGCTGAATGGCTTCGACTTCTGTGTCGGTTTGGTCCATGGAGAGTTTGATTGACAGTCCAGCTATGTGGCTGGGCAGATCAGCTGTCTCCGCTGTATGTCTCCTGTAGTATGTACATACTACTGTAGTATGTCTCCTGCAGCCAGCGGCGCCGGTTCCCGCTTAGTCAGTATGGAAAGTCATATCAATCAGGTAGAAGTAATTCTAAACACCTGAGCATTTCAAAATTTCATAGCAAGTTGCTACTAGCGCTGAACATTGACGGAGGCACTGCAGTTAAAGGTCTCGTCAATGCATTTGAATGGCAGAAGACGTGACATAAAGCAATGATGGCTGACCCTCGTCCGGTTGCGTCAACGACCAGGACATCATGGAGAATAGCGCTTATCGCCTTTCTAGCGAGGCTTGCATCGTTTACCATCAGCCTGATCGCCAACATAACAGCGGCAGATTACGACACTTCTGCCGGTTTACAGAGGCTGGACTGTGGTTCTGCTGCCACCGCATCTGTTCCCTTGGCAGGTGCTACAGCTATGTGCACCAAAGGAAGCACAAGTGCATGTCTGAGTGTCTTACGGTGGTTTGCAGATTCATTATTCCAGTCAAAAGTTGTCTGGGACTCAGTTTTCTTCAACAGGATAGCCCTCTGTGGCTATGAGTATGAACAATTTTATGCCTTCTTTCCGCTCCTACCAGGTTGAACTTGCGGCACTTGGCTTTGTCTCCTGAAGCTCTCTGCTATGCGTCATCACTTTGACGTCAGGCTAGTTCTGCTTTTGATGTTGCTTCCTGCCGTCATTGTGTCATCAGTTGCTTCAATGCAGGCCTGATGAATGTGGGAATGAAATCAGGTGGGCGGAGTTCCGTCTGCTGCTACACAAAGACCCACTGCCTATTGATAAACATCATGTTGCAGTGCAAGGTATCAAGCAAGGAATGCTGCCTGATGCTACCCTAGCATCAGCAGCTACATGTCTGAGCCTTGCAGCCTTTGTGACATCAGCAGTCTACATGCATAAGTAAGGTCCGTTGGTACACAGAAAGCATGCATGCATGGTGTTCTCTGTCAGGCTCATATTGAGTTTGTATCCCATTGACTCCATTCCTCTGCAGACTGAGCATCAGCATTCTGAAGGACGCAAGGTTAGCAGATTTGGCGGCTCTCCTGTATGTCTGGAACCCAGCATCAATCTTCTATTCAGTAGCTTACACAGAGAGCTTATTTGCTTGCACTGCTTTTGTTGGGCTTTTCCACCTGAATCAGCGGCCATGGCTTGCAACTGCATTCTTCTGCGCAGCATCTGCTGCAAGGTCAAATGGTACGTATGCTGACTGGGAATATCTCTAGGGCTTTACAAGATTGCTATGACAAATGCCCAACAGGTCTGTATTGATGCAGGGGTTTTGCACTGCTGGTTTGTCTTACACAGACTAGCAAACACGTTGTACCACCAGCACGATGGCCAGCCTGTGCAGGCAAGTGCACACTGAGACAATGTAGTTTGTAGTGCATCTACACGCTAATAACAATACATCCTGATACTGCAGGGCGCTGATTGTGCAATGCTGCTTGCCCAAGCAGCTCTGCAGTGTATGCTGATTTGTCTGCCAGTCTTTGCGTTTCAGTATGCTGGATGGCGGTCATTTTGTCTTGGTGACATCACAAAGCGTCCCTGGTGCTCAGCAAAGCTGCCCAGTATATACAGATTTGTTCAGTCTCACTATTGGGGTGTTGGACTGTTCAGATACTTCCAGCTACAGCAGGTACTTCAACAGACAACTGTATAGCTCTACCTATCAGAAGAGTTCCTGTGTTAATGTCAGTCATTACATCCATTGACCTCTTGTCTGTATACATGCAGCTTCCAAACTTTCTCCTAGCCCTGCCAGTGCTGTGCTTGTCGTTTGCTGGTTGCTGGATATACTTTTCCCAAGATTGGACAAGAGCACTGTTGCTTGGGATATATCAAGCAGCGCCAAGGCAGCAGCAGACAGCTGTGCAAAGATGGCCAGCAAAATCAGCAGCCAACAAGAAGCATGGATTTGCCAGTGCAAAACATGATTTTGGCGATGACAGAGTGGCGCCATACGTCTACCAATGGGCTCTTATGACAGCATGCGCGTGTTTTGTAATGAATGTGCAAGTGGCCACAAGGTGAGTCATGCAACTAAGGTTGATAACGAATTGCTTGCATGCCAGTTGCCCTTACAGAATTAATTAATGTTTACATGCAGGTTCCTGTCAGCATGCCCAGCATTGTACTGGTACATTGCTTCTTTGAACAATAGGAAGTGGATATGGGCCTATTTTCTGTTGTACTTTTGCTTGGGCAGCGTACTGTTTCCAAATTTCTATCCCTGGACTTGATCGGCTGCGCTACAATTATCACTGTTGCATGTACACATAGCTCAGGCTCTCAACCAATAGAGACCAGCTCTGTATCAAAGACCAACGTAGACCCGCCTGCAAGTTTGCGCACTTGCGCATTTCAGCCCAATGTCATCACATTAGACAAGCAAGTACTGCCTTTGCCTCCCAGTGATTTTACCTGGTATTTTGGGTGGCGATCCATGGTCTCCATACCCTAAGTGAGGTGGAATGCGCAGCTTGCGCTTTTCTCCTACACACATGCCTGCATGGGGGTGCTCTCTTTGAGATATTAACAGTCTTTTCACAGCTCTTGAAGTTGACTGACGCAGGGACAGCAAACCTGCAATCCCCTGATCCCAACCCTTGATGACTTGTCCCTTGCCCAGTGTAAATGCAATGGGGTCACCCCTAGTATAGCTGCTGTCAAATACTGTGCCATCTGTCAATGCACCCTACATACCATTCCAGGCCATTTTCCTGCTTGTGTCGAAGGCTTCATATTAGGTTTGCAAATACGAAGAGCCTCGGCCACCTACGCTGTAATGCACGGACACTTTGTCGCCTGCTTTGGCTTTCGTGTCACATGTGCTTGGCTTATGCTGTAGCAAGCAAGATCTGGTGATTTCGTTAGAATGCTGACAGGTGAGTGATCAGCATATTTAAGCAGTCAGACCTTAACGCCTATTTGCAGTTTAGTGACATCTTTTGAAGCGCATGCGGACTGAGCACTGATGGCGATTGTAACGACCGCGATGAGAAGTGCTCTGTGCATGATTGCTGTTTGCTGAAACGAGATGTCGCGTCTTCTGACCCAATTCTTGGTAAGCCAAACCCTAGGGTTCAGGGCGGCACATAGCTTCAGCTACAGCTTCGCATACTGACCGTGCGGTGGTTCTTTTGATCAGGATCCACCTTCCGTGCGTTGGCACTGCATCATGGTTAGGCCCGTCGATGCTAAAAGCAACGGCAATAAGAAAAAGCGAAACTCGCGCAAGGAGAAGCGGTCTAAGCAACAAAAGCCGTCTAGCAAAAATGCGACTAGACCTTCCGACGTGTATGAAGCGGAGGAGAAGGACCCAGAGGAAGAGCTGAAGGCTGGGCAGCGTTACGACGTATGTTGCATTTGTTAGCATCGAAACCGTTTGTAAGTTGGCCAGAAGTTGTTACCAAGAGAGTGTCTTTCTGTGCAGCGAGTTGACAACTATGAATATGAGCTTCCATCAGACTTTGAGGATGAGGAGATTGACGAGGAAGCTGCATTCACAGCAGAAGACAAGAAGCAGTTTGCTGACTGGTTTGCAGACGATGGTGCAGCAGGTGGCCTTGCGTAATGATCTTGTGCCTGAAACGTCATTCTGTGAGGTAGTCAACAGCTGATTGTTGTGCCTGCAGATGCAGCGGGACCCTCTGAAAATGCTGACGAGGCAGATCTGCTGAACAGCGAGAGTGAGCACAGCGAAGAAGAAGAGCTCAATCCAGATGACTTTTCTGAGGATGTACGTCACAATATCTGTTGCAGTGCTTTCTTCTGCATTTACGGTGCCATACAGCCTCATCAGCAGCTAGCTTCATTTATCCAGCCAATTTGCAGTTTTGGCTCTGATGCACTGCCAAAACATTCAAAGTGAAGTCTTCCTTGTGATGCAAGAATCCTCCTGTCGTCCATGGGTGTCTTCACCACCTTGCACAGACTCATACACACATGTATGACGTTACAACATGTACCACATCCTGCAGGAGTTTCAGGAGCTGTCAGCCAAGCGCAAATCAGCATCTGCAGCTGATGCCCAAGCTCATCTTGGACCCTTGCCCAGCACCACTGACAAGGTGCTCAATGACATCCCTTCAGACTCAGACATTGACAGCGATCTTTCCAGTGGTCAAGAGGAAGATGAAGCAGAAGAGGCAGTGGATGAAGAGGATGAGTCACGGCATGAGGCCCTGCTGGCAGAGGTCAGGGGCGCTGTGGGGGACCGCAGACGGAAACGAGTGGTAGTGGCGTCTGAAGCCTACCCAGATTCTGAATACAACTTGCCGCCCACATCAGCATCAGCAGGTGAGCACTGCCCCAGTCTGAAGCCTATACCCAGATTCTAAATGCAATTTGTCATCCACATCAGCAGCAGCAGGTGATCATCTACACAGTCTGGTCTCAATACAACTTGCCGCCCTATCAGCATTAGTAGGCCAGCACCACACAGTCTCATTGGCTACTGTAGTATGTATGGGGGAAGAGCAAGACAAGCATGTCATGCTCCAGCCTGACAGCACTGTGCAATTGAGCATTGCGAAACTCAAGATCCGCATCATCAACACAAACTTGCATATCTAAACACTACATCTATCCCTCAGTGAGGTTTGTCACTGGGACTGTCCTGCGACCCACTTTCTGTACCCTTTAGTATTTGCTGTTGAGGATTAGCTTAGCATGTACATGCCTTGACTTCTGGCAAAGTTTCTCATAACAATTACGCCGTTCTTATACAGTAATGCATATAACAAGTTATCTTTTATAGTAAAGTTCTCCCTCAACAACTTCACCTGGGCTTTAATTGGGACTCGAGCTGATCAGCTGCTGGTCAGCTTGAGTCCTGTGCAAAGCCCAGATGAAGTTGTTGTGGCAGAACTTTACTATATGACTATAGTAATGTAGCAGCTGATCGGAAGCTGCTCGTCAGCCGGAGTCCTGATCAAAGCTTGTAGCCTAGCACCTCAACATTGCACTGTGTTTACGACAAGCAGCCAAACATGACTAATGGTGCTTTCTGGCCTCAAGAAAGTTTTGCTCAAATCCTGGTACACTGTGCATGCTCGTCTGTCTAAATGTACTTGTGTTTTTGGAGCAAAGCAAGGTGTGATCAAGGTGTGATACACTGTGCGTGCTTGTCTAAATGCACTTGTCTTTCTGGAGCAAAGCCAGGGTGACCTAAACCATCTCCCCGGTGCAGACAAGCATTTGGCGTTTCTGAATTTAGATTTCCAGTATAGGGATGATGTTTCTGAATTGGATTAAACATTTTGGGATTAAAAAGAGCTATATATGGCACTCAGTGCATGCATTCTGACTGTGACCGTGCGTTGGGGCCTCTGAGGCACTGCCTCAAGGGTGACCAAGGTGTGACACTTTGAGCAAGCTACTAAGTTTCAAATGTCATTGCAGGAGGACAGGGCGAGCTGAGCATAGCAGATTTGATGAAGGGCTTAGGGGATGCTAAATCCAAGATGGGCCCTGCCAGGAAAGCCCTGCTGAAGATGGCCAAGCAGGCTGAACCCCTAACTGCCCCCCTGCCCGGCCCTATACGGGAGCGTCAAGAGCGCAAGGCTGGGTATGAAACCACCAAAGAGGACGTTACCAAGTGGCAGCCACTAGTCAAGGTAAGCACAATGTCTACAAGCTGAAGAGACGCAATGTTCACAAGCTGAAGGGACGCAGTGTCTACAAGCTGAAGGGACGCAGTGTTTACAATCTGAAGGGACGCAATGTCTATATGCTGAAGGGACTGTATATAGTGTGTGATTTAGGACTACATATGCTGTTGTTGTGAACTGTGTGTTGGTACCTGCTGTTAGTGCCTGTCAGCTTACTCGTCTGCTGGTTTGCTTGCTAACTCACCCATGGCTTGCAGGCAAACAGAGAGGCTGTTGTCTTGCAGTCTTCTGTTGCTCCTCTTGAACATCAATAATAACAATAATCAGAACACTGTCTAGCTCATGATGAGCTAGGTATCTGCTTAACAAGTCTTGTCTCTCCAGAGCAGCTTGTCTTCTGCATCCCTGTGAGGTCCACTAATGTGTCAGTTTTGACAATCATGCAATGCAACATCATTCAAACTGGACTCTCTGATCATTGACACAGACAATCAGCGTAGAGTTGCAGTATCCTATGTGACAGCTGCAAAGCAACTGCGACTGAAACTGGCAATGCAATGTACAGGCAAACAGGGACTGCGACTGACACTGACACTGGCAATGCAATGTACAGGCAAACATGGACTGCAACTGACACTGACACTCGCAATGCAATGTACAGGCAAACAGGGACTGCAACTGACACTGACACTGGCAATGCAACGTACAGGCAAACAGGGAAGCACCCACCTTGGAGTTCAAATCTGGTCGCAACGAGGTTGTGCGCAGCAGCACCACTGCAGCCCTGGCCGCCAAGTTCTCGCCTGACAATGACATGGAAGAAGAAGTTGCCGAGCTGCTGCGTGCCGCTGGGGCACACACGGGTGAAGCTGTGGAGGAAGCTGAGGAAGCTCTTGCCTTGAAGGTACTGACATGTCCAGCTTCCAGATGCCTGCCTGTATGTATGCAGTGTTACTAATGCTGCTGACTGCTGAACAGCTTACTGCATCATGAAGCACAGCTGGTGGCTTTGGGTTTTCAGAAGTGTACATGTTGTAACCTGTGGTGCTTGTAAAGTTTCTTCTCAATACATGATACATTCTGGTTTCTTTGATGTACAGCATGTGTTCTGCAATGCAGGGGCATGCATGGATGTCCGCAGAAACACCTGTGCAAGCATATTTCAAGTGCTGATCAGCACCTTCAACCACATGTGTTGTCCATGCTGCCCTGTGACGGCGATAGTGACTGTATTGACTGTACCTATATGTGACTGGGACTGTCACTGCGACTGTGACTATGTGTGTGACTGGGACTGAGATTGAGACTGGGGCTGGGACTGGGAATGGGACTGTGTAATGCAGGCTGTGACTGTGACTGTGCCTGAGATTGCAATTGTGAGTGTGAGTGTGACTGTGAGTGTGATTATGAGTGTGAGTGTATTGTGCAGGCATTGACTGTCCCTGTGCCTGTGATTGTGAGTGTGACTGCGAGATTTTGAGTGTGAGTGTGAGTATGTGGTGCAGGCATTGACAGTTGAGGAGGCACAGGAGCGTAGGGAGCGACTGGCCAAGACGCGCAGCCTGCTGTTCGCCCATGAGCAGAAGGCCAAGCGCCTGAAGGCCATCAAATCCAAGGGTTTCCATCGCCATGCAAAGAAGGCAGCCAAGATGAAGGTACCCAGCAGTCTGCTGCATCCCAGGGGTTGCTTTGTTGCTGCTCAAAACCTTGTCCTGCATGTACCTAGCTCATCATGAGCTGGAAAGCGGTGTTATTATTGTTATTATTTATCTTTATCATCATCATCATCATCATTATTCTTATCACTATCATTACCCTTATCCTTATCCTTATTGTTATCGTGAACATTATTATTATTATTATTATTATTATTATTATTATTACCATTGTTATTGTTACCTGCTGCTTGTCCCATATTTTGTTCTTGGTGTTGTGCAACCTCACGACAGGCATCCAACCTGACATGGATTCTGTGGGTATTGGCAGCCAAGTTGAAAGCTGCATGACTGAATATGCTTTAATGGTGGGCAGCATGCCACATGATGGAGGCATGGGTCTCGGTTCATACTTTGAGGCAGCATCTTGAGCATTCTATGGCAGCATTGTTACAAATTCTGATTAGGTGACAGCACTAATTACAGATGTGGAGCTCACCAATATTGACTGACCCTGAGGACATGCAGTCATCAACATGTCTGCCCCATCAAAATTGTCTTCAGCACAACGGTGTCATGCAGGCTGTCGACGTATATTGTCCGCATCACAATCATGTTCTGTCCAGTCGTGATGGTATCATGCAGGCTGTGTGAGACAAGAGATTGGGACTTTGTCTGACTAGCTGCAGAGGGTGCAGAGCTCACCAGAAGTGGCTGACTCTGAGAACCAGCATATATGCAGGCTGTCAAAGTATGTTGTCCCATCACAACCGTTCTTAGCACAGTCGTGGGGATTGCATGCAGGCTGTCAAAGTGGGTGAGACAGGAGATTACGACATCATCAAACTAGCTGCAGAGGATGCAGAGCTCACCAGGAGTGGCTGCCTGTGAGGACAATCAAATGCAATAGCATCACCCCCATTATGATCCTCCTCACCACAGTTGCAATGATTGCACGCAGGCTGTCACAGTATATTGCCCCATCACAACCATGGCTGCATGCAGGCTGTCAAAGCAGGCGAAACAGGAGATGAGGACATCATCAAATTAGCTGCAGAGGATGCAGAGTTGGCGCGTGCGAAAGAGCGACTGACCCTGAAGCATCGCAACAGCAGCAAGTGGGCTCGGCGCGCCCTCAAGAGAGGCATGGATGTCATGGACGAAGGCACAAAGGCAGCTGTTGCTGAGCAACTCAGGCTGGGTGAGGAGCTGAGACGCAAGGTAATACAAAGCTTTTAGAGCAGAGTGTGGTTCAGCGTCTTTGAGTCTTAGTGCAATTGTCAAGATCTGTGACTCTCTTGCCTGTAGAGTGTCGCAGTGTATGCAAATGCCATGGTTGTCAATGTAGATACCAGGGCTGCTGTTGTTGAAACCTCAGGCTCATGTGCAATGCAAGACTTGCTTGGAGAGCAGAGTGTAATTATGGGTAGTCCAGCGACTTGGGGAACTGAATGCAATAGTCAAGATCTGTGGCTGGTCTTGCCTGTGGATTGTTGCAGTGTATGCAAATGTATGCCATGCTTGACAAGGTATACACCCAGGCTGCTGTGGCTGAAGCTTCTGGCTGGGTAAGGAGGTCACATGCAAGACAGAGCCAGGGAGTCAAGTCAGCCTCTTGAGCTGTCACAAGACAAGGGGCGCAGCTTTTGCTCTGTTCTCTGTGTGGGCATAGCTTGTGGGCAAGATCTGTGGACTGTGTGTGCGCGCGCATGCGTGCGCGTGTGTGTCTGTGTGTGTGCGTGGCGTTGGTCGGCGGGCATGATTTGTGGCTTGTGAACTTCAGGTTGATCGCATGGATGACAAGAGTGGCAGCGAAGGGTCAAACTCAGACGCCAGCACCTCTGCATCAGACGAGGAAGAAGAGGCAGGCAATGGTGGCAGCACCGCTACTGCCAGGAAGCGCGCAGCTTCCAACAAAGCTAGAGCTGCCGCCCTGGACATCCTGCAAGGTCAGTCCTGCCCATCAAATCTCCTGGGACCCTTTTTTCTCTCATATCTTTCTTTATTTTTCTTGTCCTGGCTCATTGTTTTGGACATCCTGCAAAGTCAGTTTGGCTGCAGGAACCTGTTCAGGTTCCTGTTTTCATGTCGCTTCTTGCTCACATGTGTTTTGACCCTTGCACAAATGTCCTGTCGCAAAATGCATCAGCGTTCTGCCATCTATGAGTGAGCAAACATCCCTGCTGACAGATGTGCCAGTGCAGATGTGCATGTTGCACTTACATTCAAACAAAAAATGCCAGATCAGCAACACGCTTGTAGCTTCATGTCAGGACAATGGCACACTTCCATAGCACCTACATTACACTATTGCTGTGGAAGTGAGCCATTGTCCTGAGATGAAGCTACAAGCGTGTTGCTAATCTGGCATTTTGTTGTTGTGTCACGCGTTCAACTTAACAGTTGTCATCAGCAATGCAGGTGGGGCAGAAGAAGAGGAGGGTGCAAAGCCAAAATCTGGCCTGTTTTCCCTCCCTTTCATGACCAGGGCAGCAGACCGGCAGCGTTTGAATGCTCAGCAGGAGGCGGCAGCAGTGCTGGCTCAGCTTGAAGCAGAAGATGAACAGGCGGCCGCTGGCAGCGATGCTGATGTGGACAATGGTGAGCCCAATGGGTGGGAATCTGGCAGCGGCAATGCTGGCAGGCTCACCTTTGGTGGTGGCCCGGTTGCACCACACCAGGTGAACTTAATTTACTTTCTCTTTCTTGTCTATCATTATGTTCTGCGCAACAAGTATTGTTATTTATCAATATCATTGTCGTTGTCATTGTGGTTATTGTCATCATTATCATATTTCTAATCATTTGATTTTCATTATCAGCACCATTATCATGCGTACAAGGGCATGAAAGTGCAGTGATCCCATCAGGTTGAAGTGTAAGTGCTGACTGCTGCTCTTCTACTTCCTGTTTGCCAACTGTTCAGACGCTTCGACGTGCATTTCATACTGCCTGTACATGTGCGGCAAGGAGCCTGTCCTTCAGAGTTTGCATTGTCTGGTTGCAGCTGACTGTCAGCGATGGAGTAAGCAAATGCAGCAAGCAAACACTCCTGGTAGCTTTTCAGTTTTGCAGTGCCAACGTACTTCCGCCTTGCTGGCACATTTGAGTTGTTTGGCATATCTGCCTAATGTACAGCACTTGCAACAGTGTAGTGGTGATCATGCAGCTGAGCGTCATGCCATGTTGTTTCTGAATTTAGATGTCCAGTGTAGGGATGACATTTCTGAATTAAAATAAACCTTTTGGGGTTGAAAAGAGCTTGTTGTTTTGACAATGACAGGCGCCTGCCAGCGATGACGAGGCTGCATCCAGCAGCGGTGACGAAGAAGACGGCGAAGCCAAAGCAGCTCGCACCGGCAAGCAATCACGCACTGGCAGACACAGTGTGGCTTCCAAGAGTAGAGAACAAGATGTGCGGCCTGGGGCTCCTGACTCCACAAGGAGGAAGAGGAAGAAGAGGGCAAGGGACGCTGACAACGAGGTTGAAGAAGATGCACAGATGCATACTAAGCTTGCAATGAGTAACGGGCCTCTGGCTGTGGATGATCTGGCAGCTGATGAAGCAGCTGCAAGTAAGCCCCCCACCAAAAAGCATGTCTGCCTTGCATTGCTGACCTGTGCTTTGCACTGCTGAGCTGCCTTTGCATGTTGCACTGTTCAACACAAACTGCGGTACTCAGTGCTACCATAGCCTGCTCAGATTCTCAAAAGCTCCATCCCAGTCTGCTTGGTGGGATCTTACTTGCGGCTTACAAACCTGATGCTTGCTGGCTGAGCACTTGTGTCTGTATGTCTGTGTGTCTGTATAGCCTGCTGCACCAGCCTGTCTTGCAAACAGTTATGCAGGTTTTGCTTGTCAGCAGTGTGTGCAATGCGGCATGTTTCCTGAATCGGCCCTGCTGTTGTGCCCTGCTTCCCCAAGTTGATCTGTTTCTCTTGTGCTGATATCAGTCTCAAAATTAATGCAATGTTGGGATGGACGTCATTGGTCATAGTACAGCAAAAGAGTCAAGTGTGCAACAGCTGCATTGTGGTGCTCAGGACAAGCCTGTCTGGAGGGAGATGACTTGCGTTGCATGCACCTGATGCCTGTTGGCTCAGACTGCATTTGTATCGTTGTTGTTATTATTATTCTTATTTTGTCACTCTTCATGCAGGAGATACCGGCACAGCAAGCACAAGCTATGCCTCGCTGCCAGCTTCCTCACAGCGCACATCAGCTGCGCATGACCGAGCCTTTGGTTCAGCGCCTGGCTGGGGCACTTGCCTGCAGCCCTCAGCCCAACAGCCCCAAAAGAAGGGCTCGAAGGGCCTGTCTTCTGCTATGACACCTGGCCAAGTGCACATCGGCCCTCTCAGTGCTGCTGACAGAACCACACAGCAAGTAGAGGAAGAACGGCAGAAACAGCAGTTTGCCCCCAAGTTCATCAAGGCAAAGAGCTTTGAGGGTCAAAAGGCAGGCTACGCCTTCAAGAAGGGCCCCAAAGGCTTGGGATATTACTTAGAGGGGGACAAAGGCAGAGCTGTGGTCAAGCCCAAGCAGGCTGTACAGGCAGAGCCCGTTGTATCAGAACATGAGGAGCAAGCGCAAACGCCACATGATGCGGACGATAGCGATGCAGACATGCAGCCAGCTAAAGGTGTGTTCATTGTAAAAGCAAAGTCGTTTCATTTTATACCTTACAGTCTGGGGTGTGGAGCCAGTTGTGACTCATTAGACATCCTGGCTTGAAAGCACAGGTGTAAAAGCAAAGTTTGCGCCTTTCAGCAGTCATGTTTAGTAGCCTTCTGAGGCGGCAGTCAGGAGCTGTCAAAGTCACTGTCGCTGCATGGATACAACAGCAGTAGTGTATATGCTTGAGCTGATTCAGTCCGTCACTGATTTGCACAGCAGCACATCTGATGCATTGAGCAGTGAATTCTTGCAAGGGTTGTATCCACTGAATCTTGCAGATGATCTGCTTAGGTGTCTGTATTCATCTCTCCAAGCTGTGGCCCAGCTTGAGACTTGCCATACTGTGCATTATGCAAGTTGCTATGTAACAGCAGATGGCACTGTCGAGCCATTCATGCTGCAACATGGTTTTTCTTGATACCTTGTTTATAAGCCGCACACAGACCCTTTTATCCAAGATTCTCACACTGGTTTTGCAAATGTGATATGGCGTGATAAAGTATGTTGTTGGTGCAGGCGTTCAGTTGTCTCAAGGAAACATGATATGTCATGACGAGCTTTGATGTTGGTGCAGGCAGTGAGTTGTCTCAAGCAAACATGATATGTCATGATGAACTGTGTTGTTGGTGCAGGCATTGAGTTGTCTCAAGCAGAGCTCATCAAGCGCGCCTTTGCTGGTGATGATGTACAGGCTGACTTTGAAGCTGCCAAAGCAGCTGAGGTAGAGGAAGAACTACCAAAACAGGCAAGAATCCCAGGCTCTGCACTTGTGTTTTCCACAACCGTGTATTGTGAATGCATGAGCTAGTCACTTTATGATGATTGAGCCAGCCCTCATAGCACAGGATGGAATGCTGGCCAAACTTGAAACTTACTGCTTATAAAGCCCTAAAGCTGTTGCTGGCTTTGATGATACTTCACGGCTGGATGCTTCCAAGGCATACATGGCTTCCCACTTGTTCTGTTCATGTACACTTGCGCACTCGCTTAGTCACAATATATGTTCGCATACAAGCTTGACAAGGGACAGACGCCATGCAGCTACTTCTGAAGCTTCATAGATTGTGTAATGTGTGAGATTGCTGTGATTGTGTATCTGTGGGAACTTGGCAAGCCGGTATAAGACTTGGCTTCCCATCAAATTGATGCCGAAAGGTGTAGTCTTTTCTAATTCAGAAACGTCATCCCTACACTGGGAATATAATCTCAGATTGGATAGAAAAGAAGAAAGAAAAGCCGTTTTGGGATTGAAAAGAGCTGTGGGAAGCATTACAGTTGGTGTTGCAGGAGGAGGTGAGTGTGTTACCAGGCTGGGGAACGTGGGCAGGTCAGCAGAAGGAGCCCCACTGGATCAAGGCTGCCAACCAGAAAGCACAAAGGTCAGTCATGAAAGAGCTTCCTGTATCTGACACAACATCTCTATGATCCAGGCATTTTACCAAGCTTTGCAAATTAGTGTATCCTTGGGAAAGTGTATCTGAGATCCAATTCAATCAGGGGAAGAGCTTCTTTCTGACTATCAACCACAATGATAGTTGCAAGAGACTTAACAGCCTTGATCACATGCACTGCTGTTTACTTCATCAGCGCACCCAGACCAACTCCTTGTGGGTGTTGTAGTGTCTTGTGTCACTTGATGCTGCTTTGCACACCAGTGTGTGCAAGAATCATGCAAGAATTGTGTGTCTTGTACTTTTCAGCTGTGGCTGATTAGATGCTTCATGCAGTCAGTGATCAGCCGAGCTGAAGGGCTCAGCATCTGTGTAACATTAGGCCAGCTCGCTATGCTGCCGCTTTGTCTGAGACATCACACAGACTGTGGTGCTGACGCTTCTGAGTGAAGTGAATGTGTGCTTGCTTTGCCACAACATTTGAAACTCTTTGGTCTTGTTGGAGACTGGCTGAGCTTGTTACGACATACAAACTGCAACACAGCCAGCGTATAGAAATCTGCAAAGTTGCCAGTCGCCGAAGCATGTACAATGCGCACATTGTACACGATATCATATACATGCGTGTAATGTCTGGCATGCACGCTGAGGCAGAAGTGTTGTGCAGACAAAAGGAGGCTGCAGCTGCAAACCGCAAGGACTCCAAGCTCAAAGCTGTTGTCATAAGTGAGGCATGGGATAAAAAGGCCGGCAAGTACAATGCCCCGTCTGTGCCCTTTCCCTTTGACAGCAAGGCCACATATGAGCAGAGCATGCGCACTCCTATGGGCCGGGAGTTCAACACGACTGCTGCACACAGGCAAGACACTGTCTTCTGTGACAGCATAACCTTGCTCACGATCATGTTTGCACAACTTTACTCACTAGGTTGCTAATCAGCTTTGTAAGCAAATGTGTGCTTGGCATGGTAGGATAAAGCAATACATGTTTTGGCAGCTGTGAGGGTTCATGCTGGTGGCTGATAGCTGGATATCCAAGCCCTTCGCATTAGGTAGGAAAGTGCAGAGTTTGAGAGTGTATGCTGTGTGCAGGGACATGACACGTCCAGCAGTGATCAAGCATTCTGGCATGATCATTGACCCTATCCAATTCAACAAGTCTGCTGCTGACAGTGCCAAGCAAACCAAGTCCAAGGATAATAAGAAAATGAAAATCAGTGTTAGTGCTGGAATTCCTAGGCCGTCCCGTAGGTGACTGGAACATCATCCTGTTATGCATGCAACGCTTAATCACAGTCCTTGTGCCTCCACATGTAGTGTTGTGAGTGTTCTGTTTTCTTACTGTGTGATCTTGCTATTATGTCCGGGTCTTGAAATTTCAAATCTGAATTTAAATGTTTCGCATTGGGTGTCTAGACCGCATTACGTTGATCAGGCTGTACACGCGTAACAGAACTCAGTGATTGTTCAACAAGCAATGGTTGCGAACCTGTGCCAAGCGTGACTTCCCTTGACAGATATCAATCGATTGAATCTCAGAGACACTGCACCTGTACCAGGTTAGTACTCGTGTGGAGGTTTGACTTGGCCACATGTGCAGCAGTGCACTGCTGATATGCGAGCACAATTTGCCTGTTCCAGTCCTGGGCAGTGCTTGCGGCATCATTTGTGCAGCATGAGTGCAATGACCTTGTCTGGGGGCTACATCACACCCATGACAATGATGCGTGTTGCTAAGTTTCCTCGCAGAACAACAAAATCATCATTACAACATTGAAATGTCTACTACCAAACTCTGCAGAATTGCTGAATTGTACAGCCTATGCAAAACAGCATGGTTCTCAAAAGACGCTGTTGGTTTCTACTGTCCTCCACGCAGACGCAACACCAGGTGAAGCGTGGACTCCTTCTGGATGTTGTAGTCAGCCAAGGTGCGACCATCCTCAAGCTGCTTTCCAGCAAAGATCAGACGCTGCTGGTCAGGGGGAATGCCTGCAAACAGGCATCACAAACTCAGTTCCTGTCAAGGAATGTTCAATAAACAAGCGCAACTTTAAATCAAACTCTACAGCATTGTAGAACCGTAACAACAAGAGACCTGACAGCAAGAACATCAGATGAACAAAGCACAGTATGTCCTGATTTATGCTGCTTACCCTCCTTGTCTTGGATCTTGCTCTTGACGTTGTCAATGGTGTCTGATGACTCAACCTCCAAGGTGATGGTCTTGCCAGTCAGGGTCTTGACAAAGATCTGCATGCCTCCACGCAGACGCAACACCAAGTGGAGAGTGGACTCCTTCTGGATGTTGTAGTCTGCCAGGGTGCGACCATCTTCAAGCTGCTTTCCAGCAAAAATCAGACGCTGCTGGTCAGGGGGAATGCCTGCAAACAGGCATCACAAACTCAAATTCAAGGGATGATCAAATAATCACTTCAAACACTATGTACATCACCAACATTACATCAAACTTTACAGCACAGCATCAAGTCAAACTCCACAGCACAACATTGAACCAAACTCTACAGCATTGTCAAATCCATATCAGCAAGACACCTGACAGCAAGAACGCAGTATTAGAGCAGCACAGTCTGTTCTGATCTATGCTGCTTACCCTCCTTGTCTTGGATCTTGCTCTTGACATTGTCAATGGTGTCTGATGACTCAACCTCCAAGGTGATGGTCTTGCCAGTCAGGGTCTTGACAAAGATCTGCATGCCTCCACGCAGACGCAACACCAAGTGGAGAGTGGACTCCTTCTGGATGTTGTAGTCAGCCAGGGTGCGACCATCCTCAAGCTGCTTTCCAGCAAAAATCAGACGCTGCTGGTCAGGAGGAATGCCTGCAAACAGGCATCACAAACTCAGTTCCAACCAAGCAGAGTCCGATAATGCATTGAGTGTTCCATAAGACAGTCACTGTTCCATAAAACAGTCACAACATTGAAGTATACTCCACAGCATTGTAAAACAATGACAGCAAGAGACCTGACAGCAAGAACACCATACTAGAGCAGCAAAATCTGTTCTGGTCTGTGCTGCTTACCCTCCTTGTCTTGGATCTTGCTCTTGACATTGTCAATGGTGTCTGATGACTCAACCTCCAAGGTGATGGTCTTGCCAGTCAGGGTCTTGACAAAAATCTGCATGCCACCACGCAGACGCAACACCAGATGGAGGGTAGACTCCTTCTGGATGTTGTAGTCTGCCAGGGTGCGACCATCTTCAAGCTGCTTTCCAGCAAAGATCAGACGCTGCTGGTCAGGGGGAATGCCTGCAAACAGGCATCACAAACTCAAATTCAAGGGATGATCAAATAATCACTTCAAACACTGTGTACATCACCAACATTACATCAAACTTTACAGCACAGCATCAAGTCAAACTCTACAGCACAACATTGAACCAAACTCTACAGCATTGTCAAAACCATATCAGCAAGACACCTGACAGCAAGAACGCAGTATTAGAGCAGCACAGTCTGTTCTGATCTATGCTGCTTACCCTCCTTGTCTTGGATCTTGCTCTTGACATTGTCAATGGTGTCTGATGACTCAACCTCCAAAGTGATGGTCTTGCCAGTCAGGGTCTTGACAAAGATCTGCATGCCTCCACGCAGACGCAACACCAAGTGGAGAGTGGACTCCTTCTGGATGTTGTAGTCAGCCAGGGTGCGTCCATCTTCAAGCTGCTTTCCAGCAAAGATCAGACGCTGCTGGTCAGGAGGAATGCCTGCACAGACCCAGTCAATGCGTCAACTGCAATATGAAAAAGCTTCAAGCGTTGCTGAAAGTCGAGCTACATCCAGTACCCAGAATATGAAGTGGAGCTTACCCTCCTTGTCCTGAATCTTGCTCTTGACGTTGTCAATGGTGTCTGACGACTCCACCTCTAGGGTGATAGTCTTGCCGGTCAAGGTCTTCACAAAAATCTGCATACCACCTCGCAGACGCAGGACAAGGTGAAGGGTCGATTCCTTCTGGATGTTGTAGTCTGCCAAAGTGCGGCCGTCCTCGAGCTGCTTGCCAGCAAAGATCAGACGCTGCTGGTCAGGAGGGATGCCTGCATGACGTAACCAAAGGTCCAAAAAGCCAAAATAAGCATCGCGGTTGTACAGCTTGCACTACCCTACAAATTCAAAAAGCAACAGACAAATACTGTGCAACCTTCAAATGAGGAATTGTAACTGACCTTCCTTGTCCTGAATCTTGCTCTTAACGTTGTCGATAGTGTCTGAGGACTCAACCTCCAAGGTGATGGTCTTTCCAGTCAAGGTCTTGACGAAGATCTGCATGATTGGAGACGCGGCTGAGAAGAAGTGTTGTGTTACTTGGTTGTAGATGTGAGAGGGAGAGCAACTGGCTTTGATTTTATGGGCGCCTTGCTGTCCCGTCTGTCAGATTCCAGAAGCATCCAGATTCCTTCCTGTGCGAGCCGGCTTCTTCCTCTTCCCCTCAACTTGATCAAGGTGAAGATGTGACAAGTACCTGCAGCGTGAAGCTGTCTACAATCAGGTCATAGCAGGTGGTGCAAGTCATTTGACGACATGGCGTCTCGCTTCTTCTCCAGAAGCCTCTCGTCCGCGAACACCCTGCACGAAGCCGCAGAGCTTGGCAACATCGATAAGCTACAACAGTTTGTTGATGCTGGCAAAGAAATGGGATATCCTGCTCGAGAGACTCTTCGCAAGCGAGACGCCCTTGTCGGTGCTACTTGTTTACATTATGCAGCTGAGCATGGCCGAACCGAGTGCGCCAAGGTTGGTGCGCAGATCTGGATTCTGCCTAACACCCACCTTGTTGTCAAGACTGTCAACCTTACTTGCAGTGGTTGCTTGACAACGATGTTGAGATATATGCGGCTGATCACGCTGGGGTGACTCCGCTGCATCTGGCTTGCCTAAAAGGGCACCTCGAGGTTGTCAGCCTTTTGTTGAACCAAGGATGTGGCACAGAAACCAGAGACAATGAGGGTGACACAGCCATGCACTGGGCAGCTACCAAGGTGATAGCAAGTAGCAGGCAGAGGGAGTGCAGCAAGTGAAGCTACTCTTGCTCAGGCTGTAGACTGCACCAGCAGCAGAGCAATGTCTTGTTCTGTTCAGGGTCACACAGAGGTCATGCAGATGTTGCGCCAATTTGGAGCACAAGTAGACGTAACAAACAAGGCTGACTGGACAGCGCTTCATAGAGCCGCATATTGCGGCTTTTCAGAAACATGCGAATGGCTTCTGAACAATGCGGTCAGCATGCATGCAGTCAATAAGTAAGGCTGTGTGCAAAAGCTGCACACGAGTTGCAGTATATACAATGCCTATCACCAGCAACTTCTTGCTCATTCCCTGTCTGTCAGAACAAAAGCTTTAGAGTGGCGAAGCACTTCTGCCACAATCTGTCTTCACCATGCATACCCCTGACATCTTAAGCAGCATGCCACTCACTGATGCATTGCACATGCTTACATCCTGCACCAGCCTGTACAGCATGAGAACAGGTTCAAAACATGGACACCTGATCTATACTGTTATGCAGCCATGTTTTCAGTCCGTCGTGCATACAGTACACTAATGCTCTCGAGTGCACAATTGCAGGGAGGGCAACACAGCCTTGCACTTGGCATGCCAAAGCAACCAGCTCAAAGTGATTGAGGTGCTGCTGCAGTGGGGTGCGCGAGCAAACATGACCAATGCCAGCGGCTTTGCCCCTGTAAGTACCGAATTCCCTGCCAGCCTCACTTTAGTGCATACACAAGCACAAAAGCTGCATGCAAGCAAGTCTGACAGACTGCCAGTACATGTTGCACGCTGTATCTTTGCCTGTTTGTCCATGAGCCAGCACATGCTAGGATTGCATATTGCACGATGCCATGTGCAGCTGCTTCAATCCATGCTTGCTCTGCCGCTATCAAGCAATGCGTACCTTGTTGAAGGGGTACAAGATTTTGCAAGGGATACAACAAGAAAGCAAGGATACATTCCAGCAGATCAAGCAGTTGCACACTTGACAGTCCTGCAGCTGACTGCTGCTGTTGCTCTGCAAGCACAAGCAGCATGCGTGAAGCCTTACCAGGGCGGACCAACAGGGATTCCATAGCTGAAGAAGTATAAGCTGGAATGCAGGTGGACATGACTGGTCTTGATGCCGTGCAAGCGGTCATGGAGGAGTTTGCACCGGACACCCCTAAGCGGCGCACCCTACAGGAGCGCAAGGCTATGCTGGCCAAGGGCAAAAGGTCAGGTCAAGTGCACATGTACATAATGAGTAAATGACTTAGATCTGCCAGTGCAACAGCACCTTCCTATTTCACATGCCTTGCTATCTATGCATTGAGCATGTACGACAGTGCGTAGGGGGTTGATTCATGCAGTCCAAATCCTAGGATGCGCTTGGAACATTCCATGTCTAAAAGTACTCACATGTTGTGTGTAGTCTTCAGATGCATGAATCACTATGTAGCCTTGTGCCTCTTCAATGGGCAGAGCTGCAGCGGGGCCCTGTTCGGGGACTGTGCTTGACGCTTGACAAATGCAATCTGCTGTTTCAGGTGGAGCTTCCTCAGGAAAGATATTGCGCCGACGTCCGTGCCGTCTGACGCCAACAAACAGCCCAAGTAATGCAGCCTTGAACCTCTGGCTTGTCTTGTCACTTCACATGTGTTGCACAACTGCAACAATTAATGCACACATTGAGGTTCCTGCTGCTGATTGCACAAACCTTCACACATATGTGCTCCATCTCTAGACAGTATTGTTTGACATCATTTGCAGCACATGTTGCATCTCAGCTCTGCCATCTTGCTCGCATTGGGCATGACAAGGCGTTGCACAGCCTAGCACATGGATGCATCATTTGCATCCTGAATCTTGACATATTGCCATCAAAATCCTGCAAGCTGCCATGCTCTGCAATGCAGTATCATGTATTCCCATCAATGCCTGCTGGGAATCTGCGCCCATGGAGTAACCCCTGCACTGGCTGCTGTGTCTGAACAGCTAGCTGGTATTGTAAGCTAGCAATATGTGCAATGGGTGCAGGCTTGCTGTTAGGCGACGCACAAGCGATGGATTCCCAATGGGTTTGACAGACTCTCCCATGCGGATAGACCACCCAACTATATATGAGGTGGCACAGCATGCTCTGTCTGCATCCTGCATTTCAGGCCTGCCATCCTGCTCTGTGTGTGTGTGTGTGTGTGTGTGTGTCCTTACCGAAGCAGTGAACAGAGTGGGCAGTGGCCATTGTTCCTGCGCATTGCTCTGCGATTTTCTTCTCCCAAAAACCTGTCGGTGAGCAGAAACTTATACTGCACAAGTCTCTGAGGAGTTCACGCTGCTGCCAGCCATGATGCAGGTCATTGCAGTCAAACTGCACTTATGTGTCTGCCTTTCCACAGGATGATGAAGAAGACACATCCATCTTCAACATGGGCATTGCACTAGATGCTGCTGGCACAGATGCCATGTTCAATTTTGGGCTCAACCCCACCCCCGGGGCAACTGCAGGAAGCACCTTCACGACCCACCAGCAGCAGCAAGCAGAGCAGGAGCTGGCTGAGAAGCAGATGAGTCAGCTGCAGGTCAATGACCTCAGCCCCCAGAGAGCCACCATGGGTGCCACTGACATGGTGAGTCTGTCTTTGCTGTCCAGCTGCATGACACTGCAACTTATGCTTGTTGGTGTCAGAGCGAGCACCTGACTGGTATGCGCGATTCATATTTGTCATTCAGACAGACCCTTACCCCAGAGCCACTGCACATGCCACATGTACGGTGTACTTCTGGTTTTGGGGGTTCTCTGAGGCACAGCTCAAGTGTGCAAAGCCTGCAAGTTTGTGGGCAGAACGCCTCTCAGGCTGCATCTGACTGTTTGCAACTGTCATAAGCACCAATGATCATCTGCACATCATGCTGTTCTCAGTGTTGCTGCCACTGCACAGAAAGCCACGAGAGCAAGCCAGCAACACTGACATTCAGATTGAGAGTGGCTCCAATTGCTGCAAGCTGTTCCTGTGCTGTGCTGCAGAAGATTCGAGTGCCCAGAAGGTCTACAAGGGATCCGCCACTGTCCAGCCGAGACTCAACATCCACTAGGACTAGCAACAAGTCAGACATGACACCATGGTCAGATGAAGACATGTCAAAACGGACATATACAAGAGGCAAAGTGACTGGCAGCTTCAATGTCAGATGAAACAGTGTCTCACGAGACTAAGCGGGCAACGGACATGTGCATTGATGCTTTGGATGCCAGTATTGTGTTTCATGCTTCTGGCAGCAGGTACATTAGTTTGCTGACCAGAGGTATCAATTTTGCAATTGACATGGTATTGTGTTTACTAAGCAAAGCCACATGTCACGAAAGAGACTAGCCAGTGCTGCAGTCTAAGTTAACGCAAAGTGAGGTGCGTGCTGAATTGTACCAAAGTAGACTACACTAGAACTGATGAAGCAGTCATGAACAGACAATCCGATCACTTACTTGCAAGTATACAAATCACCAGCCTCCCAATGTGGGACCCCAGCAATGATTGCTGCATGACAATGGTTCAACACACACACAAGATGCTGACATCACAACTGGCTCTGTATCAACACAAGCCAACACAGTAACACCAACAGTCTCAAACCAACAAGGTCATTACAAAGTCAGCCATTCAACAGTGGCTGATCACTGCAGCATGACTTTGCCGACTGCACCCCTCAAGCGGCCCAGCAGCTCTGTGTTGACACCTGATTCTCTGGACAGGGCCACACGCCCAGTTCTGGCCACTTCCAGAATACCTGCAGAACAACAAAAGAATCTGTATACTTGTACCAGGCAGTGCATGAGACTACATATATTGCTGCCAGTCAGGCTACTACATCATGCCAAGTCACACAGTTGGCATCTGCTACCAGCGCTCTTCAGCAAAGGAGTGGTTGTGACAGGGAAAAGCTGCATGATGTACGTGATGCATTGCAGCAGCATCTTGGGTTTTATGGCCTACACTTGACAGCTTGACTACAGTCTGGCATGACATGTACTACAAGCAGCGCACCCTGGCTGTGTTTCAGTGCAGGGTTACTTACCATAGGGCTCGAGAAGATCTTGCACTGCACGCATCTTCATTTCCTTGCCTTGCACCTCCAGTGTGATAGTTGTCCTCGACACATCACAGATATTGCCGTGGAAGATTTCCGCCAAGTCAATGAGCTCTTTCCTCTCTGAAGGTCTACACCGGCACTTGATGAGCATCAGCTCCCTTGTGATGAATGGCAGATCTGACAGATCAGTCATGCTGTGCACGTGTATCAACTTGAGCAGTTGCTTGATGACTTTAGCGCTGCTCTCTTTGCTGCCTGGTATGACAGTTGTGATGCGTGACAAGTCAGCTGTTTCTGAGTTGCCCACTGCTAGACTTTGGATGTTGTATCCCCGCCGCGCCAAGACACCAGTCACCTTCACATGTGTTTTCAAGAAAGTCAGACAGAAACAAGATTTCCACAATCACGGACAGACAGATGCCGCAAACATGAGCGCACAGGCAGGCAGGCACAACACATGTTACTTGTCTGTTGACTCAAAAGACAGGTATCAAAACATACAGGTACACCTCATCTGCTGCAGCATAAGCACATGCACATGATGTGAAATTGTGAATCTGGATGTGCTGCTGCTTTATTGTACAGCTGTGATTGCAGAGACAACATGCCAGATAATCAAGCAGGCAGGTTTAGACAACATGAATACAAAAGGTCTTTGAGCTGTGCATGGCCATACCTCGTTCAGCACACCAGGTTTATCTTGCACAGCGATAGACAGGGTCCGCGGTTGGAACTCGTTGTTGTTTGAATAGGCAGCATCCAGTACGTTGATAGCTTCCCAAATGCCTGCCATGGCATGAGCACATGATCAGTGGTCTCCTCAAAGGCATATGACACTATATTGATCAAACATATGATTTTGCTGCAGACAAGATGCATCTTGCCTGCTGACAAAGTTCAAAATGGCAATCAGTGAACATGTACAACCAGCCAGTGAATATGAACATATACACACCTTGCATATCTTGTTGCATTCATCAGAACTGCTGCAAAGTTGTGGAGATTGCACACAGGAGAGCAGACACATTGATTCTAATCATTCTTTTCCTGCTGCAACTGCCTCCAGACGCCTAGACATCCGGTCAAGAGCTCTCTGCTCACCACAGTCACATCACATGCACAATAAGATAACTAGGCTCAACACACAAACAGACACCATGTTTCTCACCTGCTTTTTCATTGCCACCAGAAGCATACACATCCTGCCCTTCGTCCACACCACGCGCTGATGTCCCAGCAAGATCTGCGCCCCCATTACCATTGCTACCATCAGAGTGAGAAGATGCTGCTTGGGCTCTGTCCTTCTGGTCCCTGATCTGCTTCAGCTGGCCATCACCCCACCCCCCCATGTCCAGCAGGGCCTCCCCCCGCTTCAGGCAGATCTTGCCTGTCCTGGCAACCTCTGCAATGTTGAACTTTCCCAGAGCCCTCTGCAGTGCTGTCGTCTGCATTCCAAAACAAACTCTCAGCTGCTGGGCATGTGGTCTCAACAGGGCAAAGCAAGCAGAGAATTGTGCAGTGCCAAGCTCTGGAAGTCCCTGCCGAAGACAATAGGCAAGTCAACGACACCAGGCATAGGTACACTTTTTCAGCTTGCAGATGTTGCTAGCTGGCCGGCAGGTCAAACGACACCACCACACCCAACACAGGAGAGACTTTGCATCAACATGATGACAAGATGCTAGCTGACACAACAGCCCTAGGGCCTGCCAGCAGCTACTTATGGCGTAACATGACTTGCACCAGAACACTGCTATTGACAACCTGCGCCAGCAGTGTATGCTGACATGCCTTGCACAGCGCACTTGCTATCATAGGCAGCTCAGCGCACTCTGTTTGTCAGCAAGCAAAACCGACCTTTCCAGCATCACCAGTGACAGCAAGGGTGAGTGTCTTTTCAGAAACGTCTACCACTCTGGCTCTGAAGACGTCCACCAGCTGCATGACCTCTGCTCTTGCTGGGCCGGGGGGCACTCGCACCTTTATCAGCACAAGCTCCCTCTCTGTATCAGCAAAACAGCTTGTTTTCATGTCAAAACTGTGTATAAAGTTGACCCTGTGAAATCATGAAAATCTTGCCTGGGCAGGCTCTTACTGTCAGCCTAGCTGCTTTTTGGACAAGAATGCAACAGCTTGCCAACCATATGATGGTGTCATTGCAAAGTCTGGAGCCATCATATGGTTGGCAAGCTGTTGCATTATTGTCCAAAAACCAGCTAGGCTGACAGTAGGGGACAAACTAGTGCAGCAGCAGACTATGAGAATGGGTAAACAGATTATGATTCCACAGGTCCAAAAAGCACGTCCTATATTGCTGCAGAAGTCTGGCACCCACATACACAGTTCTGGTATCCATGCGCACAATGCTAGCACTTGTGTGCGCAATGATGACATCCACCTGTGCATTTCTGGCACCCATGTACATGGAGACATACCTACACGTGATGCCAGGCTGATGTCCTCGACGTACTTCACCTTCACTAGCTTGGCCAATTGCTTGGCCAAATTGCCCTGCATTAGTGCACATTTCACATGAAATCAACACGCAAGGATGGCATGAATCTCAAACAGATGTACATGTCTTGCATAGACATTGATTCATGCTATCGTCTTTGTTGATGCATGCAGTGCAGTGTCCAGCAGCTTGCAGAAGGGGTATAACTGACACATACGTGTCATATTTCAGGCTGATACAACTTGGGATGTGTGAAAACCACACTACGGTGCTTACCACTGTGTGGTCAGTGCCGGTCATGACAATGGTGAACAGCGCTTTGTCAATGTTGAGCCCCACTGCAAGGGATTCTATATTGGCTCCTGCAGAATTGCCAGAATCCATTCTGAGGCATACGTCTGCAGGATTGTTGGTTTACATGACTGCGAGTAGCGTGGCTTGCCTCTGCGCGCAAAGACACCACAGATTCTGTTGATCATTCCAGACTCGTCTGCTACAAACACTGAAAGGATGTGCTTTGATTCGCCTGCCTCAAGAGGTTCTGGCTCGTACACGTAAACATCATACTCTTCCTGCAAACCACAACAGGTCTTTGCTTGATGGACAGCTTTGCTTGATGCAATTTGATGAAGTTCTGGACTAGTTTGGACACCGGAAGCTACTCAAGTTGTTTATGTTACTTTAATATCATGCAATCGTCAGTCAATCAGTCAGTTAGTCAGGAACTGACCTGACCAGACTTGGATGCTTCTGTTGCTGTTGCTGCTCTTGCTTCCGCCTGCATCATCATCTGCAGGCAGGGGATTCTTGATGAGTATGTTGCTAGGCGTGCGTATTTGGCTTTTGAGCAGTGCAAGGCACCTGTGAACGCTTTCTGTGCCTGCCCGAACGCTCGGAACTGAGACATGACTGTAGAGAAGCGGTGCAGTTGCATCTAGCGACAGGTTGCCGTTGTTGGAGCGAAGTGCTGCAGCTGTTGCGGGGTGCATCGAAAGAAGGTAGGGACTGCACTCCTCGACAGGGCACGGAGGTTCGTGCTTTGCACAGCTCAACCCCACGTGCGCTATGCAGCATCACAGTGCTGTGTCCGACCATGATGCAATGCGTGCCTTTGGTCACCAGGACAGGCAGCGAGACGGCTGCCAGTTGCAAGCATGACAAACGAACATACAAATGGCTCCGAAACCAGAATGAGTCAACGAACACATGGTCAAACAAGCTGCATCGGATTGCGTTTGAGTGTCACTTCGGTGTCATCCCCATTGTGCAGCATCGCCAGCGTAAGACCCGCGGCATCCGTACGCCCCTGTTTCCGATACTGCATTGGAGCGTGTAGACAGTGCCTGCCAAGCTTTGCTCGTTCCGATCGGTGTCTGAAGGGCCGAAACATCTGTCAACAGCAGCATGCTACGACTTTGGCGTTGACGTAGGGGCGACAAACACAGATGCTGTTGTGTTTCGGGGCGATCATGTGATTTGATCCGCCAAGTCACGCACGAGTTCAGACGCGCTTTTCGGCATACAAAGGTGCGATCATAGCAGCGTTGAACAGTTGCGACAAGGATGCAAGGATAGGGACCATCGATTTCGCTGACATGCGAGATGTATCTGATGGCAAAACTTATTCGGGTGCACTAATACAGGTCGCTCGACTGTATATGCGATCGACACACTTCGTTAACGCATGTGTGCAAAAGCGACGAGTAACGATTGTCGCGTTAACGTCAACGTTGTTCAGACTGTGCGTGCCCGCCACACACGCTCTGCCTACATTTTGCAACTTGCCTGATGCATTGAGGCAGGCTGTCGGCTGTCACTGTTTGTTACTGGATGCTCAATGCCGGCCTCGATTTATTTGCAACTTACTACCAAGCTGTGTGATAGCACCTTTGTGTTGGCTGCATTTTCTGCTTGGCCTTAAGATGTTCCCTCGAGTGGGAATAGGACAGGTGCCTATGATCTTGAGGGGGGCACAGCTATTAGTCCCATCAATGAACAACAAACAGAAGAAGCCACATCACAGGCCTTGAAAGCAGGCATGGCTTCAATAGTGGTGTCTGGCATTTTCTTCCTAAACAACAGCTCACAAGAGGAGGCAGCTGCAACAGTCATCCAAGACTGTGCTTCAGGTGTGAATCTTCATGTGTAAGCATGTCTAGAGATTGTAGTTTACCTGCAGTCCTGTAGTGCGGCAGAATTACGGCAGTCCTGTATTACAGCAGTCCTGTACTGCGGCAGTATTAGCTAAGGGTTTAGGGTTTAGGGTTCACTATAGTACTGTATTGCAGAAGACATTGCTCGGCCACTGTAGCTGTTAGTGTCTGACCCTTGCTGCTGTCACGCTCTGCATGAAATGCCATGCTAGTGCATTCTTGCGTATGCAAGGCCAGTCTGCATGTATGCTTTACTTCATCAGTTGACGTTCCAGATCAAGGCATATTACTGTACTAAGCACTTGCCAAAGGCGTTGTACTGCACATACTCACCAAAGCTGTACAGCGCAGAATTTGTGGCTGACTTTTGCATGCAGCACAGGCAGGGCGCAGAGCTGAACTGGGGCGTTTGGAAAATGAAGATGCCACCGTGTTGAATGCTAGCTGGGCTGCAGTCTGTGTCCAGCTGGCATTCAAGATCATGCCAGCTTGTGAAGAAGCACTAAAAGGTCTTTGCTTGCCCAGATCATGTGCATCATATCGGAACAGCACAGCAAAACATTCCGGTCCATGTCTGGATTTTGCTTGACCTACTGATGCACGACCGACTGCATCATGCTGAGCATGCAATACCATCTGCAATGCCAATCATATGATGCATGCTTGCAATATGGGTCACAACCAACCATGGAGTCTACATAGCACGTGTATGGTACAGGTGTCCTGAGGCACCAAGCTCGGACTGAGTGCCATCTGGAACATGCCACACTGGAATCTGGAACAGTTGCTCACTAAAGTGTGTGTGATGGGCTGTTGCAAGCCATATCTTGACACAAGTCTGCTGCCTGCATAGAAACTGCTGACACTACATGTCGCAGATGTCTTAAAACCTCGCCAAGGAACTTTTCTCTGCTTATCATTGGTCAGATGATGCAGGTCTGGGCTTGCACGGGCGCCTGTATCCAACAGGCAACAACGGCTCATTGACCAGTGCTGAGAAAGCCCACAAACTGCTGCTGCACACCTTCCAGAGCAGTCCTGTCAACTCCTTGCATGTTGCCACTCAGCTATCCAGCCTGCCAGGTGAAGTTTTTGCGCAAGCCTCGAGGGCAATGTCGTGTTTCGGTCAGATTGTCAACAATGTTGAGCACATTCTCAGACTTGTGAGATGATTCCTCACATTAGAGTGTTCCCCACTTCGCCAGGCACCTTGCATCTTTTCCTGTAGTGTTGAGCATGGCAATGCATTGCTGAGACGCACAAACTGTGCACAGCGCCATTGAACGTGTTCACAACGTGACCACAGTGCTAGTATGACAGGATCTTACTCCATATCCTTGAGACAAGCATAGGTGCATGTGCATGCAGGTATGCAAAGTGATGGGGGTGCAGCGCAGGCTTTGCACCAGTCCCTGTCACTGGTGAGCAGCTACAGGAGGCCATCTATTGAGGCTCTTTCAGTTTTGCCTTGCACCTAGGCTAAGCTGTGCAGGAAGCTCAACATGGATTGCAGACCCTGTTGCTGCAGCAGCTCTTGCTGGACAGGGCAAAGTGAACCTTGGTAGATTAGCGGTGGTCATATAGCATCATGCTATATCTCAGGCTCTATATGATGCATTGTGAGCGCCTTCTGTAAATGCTGGTCACCATTTCAGCAAGCTTTTGGTTCACAGTAAAGTTATTGGCATCCCACATGAGGCTGTCATGAAGTCCCCTCAATCAGTGAAAGCAAGCATGCTTCAGCTCGATCTTGCAAACCCCATAAGGTTCCTGCAATCTTCATGTCTCAGCAGGGGCTCACTACAGGTGCTGAAATGTAAACGATCTTCTGCAGGCAAGGTGATTGGTGTCGAGCGCAACACCACAGAAGGTTTGGCGACAGATCAGTATGGCAGGCCTGAGTCAATGGCAAGAGCAGCAAGCAAATTTCAATTCCAGCATGAGAACTTGATACCGAAAGTTGATGGCGAAGTGCAAGGCATTGTGCTAAACCTCATGACACTCACCCTCATTTGCAATGGTAGCGTGCCTTTGATGGTGTCATGCTGCCTGCATTTGGCAGAGGCAAGAGCTCATTTAAGACTGGAAACCAATTCTGCAGCACATGGACTGCACTGCCACATGCATATGGCCACATGACCTGCCCTTTCAGTTGCTGACAGGCAGCTGTATGACTGCAGAGTCCAGCAACCACACTCTGTCAAATTTTGCACCAGCATGATCGCATTGTGATGTGAGCATAACTTCCATCTGAGCAGCAAAACTTTGCTGTGCTATGGCCAGTCAGAGTCTGTTTGGAGAGACTGACTAGACCTGTTGGTCTAGTCAGTCTGCTGCTGTTGGAGCTGGTGGATGGCCTGTGGCAACAGTGGAGCTTTGCTGTTGCAGGTGCAAAGCTAGTCACAGCAAAGGCTTTACACGTTACTGGGCCACAGTGGTCTGGGATGCATGAGCATCAACACAGGATGGAACAGTAACATGCCAGAGTGTGTGGCACTGCTTTGCCTTGGAGCCCAAGCCTTCTGCTGAAGTCATGCAAGCCACCTCTGACTGCTACGGCAGAAACACAAAAGCTGTTATCAGCTGTCTGGCATTTGAGCAAAAATCAAATGTGAGCAGGTCTTTGTGTTTACACAGCAATTTCCAGAACTGTTTGCAGAACTGGTTGAGGTATGATCATGTATGTGAGCACAACGGATGCTATATTTTTCTGCAGCAGCTGCTTTAAGAGAGTGAAGATTTGCTCATTCTAACAATTTTGATGATGTGAACAACCATCCGTGTTGCATGGGTTTTTGGCATGGGCTAATGGCATGCCATTTACGACTTACTAAGTTAGGCGTTACGCCGTCGCAAACAATTTGCAACAAGCTTGTGTAATTAATGCAGATGAGCGTCCTGCTGCAACATTGTTCTGAAAGTTTGACACGCAGGCCAAATCGATGCCAACTGTGAACGGCATCATACAAATGGCAAACTACTAACAGCGATTCAGAACTCGCCCGAAGCTGTGACGTGCATCCTGGCGCCCCAAAATCAAAATTTGATATGCAGCGCCAAGGCAGGCACGCGCAGAAGTAACTGACGGGTCACAAAGACAACTTGGACAGCAGTTTCTGTGAGTCCGTTGAAACACAGACAGCCAGCTTCGACGGACGGCCTGGCAGCCACCGCTGGCTGGAAGCGTGCGGCTGTTCTGCAGCAACACAGCGCAGCTAATAAGCAGCAACAAGTGTGCACTTGCTGTTCTGCTGCCTGTCATGCCAGCGGATAGAGGAGGGAGTCAAGTCAGGCAACGGGGCAAGAAGGTGAGAACTGCAGTCATACAGAAATGGTGACGCCACAACTTCAAACCGCAGCCTCAAAGTTTGCTGGCGGTTTTTGAGAGTCAAGTCTCACCTTGTGCAAAGCTGCTCTGTATCTGTGACTGGCAATAGCTGAGCGGCTTTGGCTGTGACAGGTCAAGCCCGCAGTTTTGAAATATCTTTGAAGTAGGTGACATGTAGTCTGTGATGGGTATTTTGCAAAGGCAAATTATTCACAGATATCCAAATCTAAGCTAAGCCTTCTGTCCTGTACTTGAACAATATCTGACTTATTCTGTCCAAAAATCAGCTCATTGCATCAGCAGCTTTCAACTTGTTTATAACTGTGCTTGTGACCAGCCGGTTGCACAACATATGCTTGTAATGGCAAGACACGAGATTGTTCAGACATCAGCAAAGAAATGAGATGCCAATGCATCTCCCACAGTGGAATGCAAGTCAACATCAGGCCACAGCATGCCGAGAATCAGGTCGCGCATGGTGTCGTACTCATCACAATTGGGGCAGGCACCACCCAAAGCCTTCAGCATGGGGTGGCTGGATGGTGACAAATCCTCCAAGCAATATACCTCTGCCTGCAGCAACATGTGCATGTTGTCTGCCAGCTGCCATTTTGGCAAACGCCGCACAGATAGCAACTGTACACACATATGCAGCATTTGCAGCACCTGAGACAACAGGGTGCAGCTTGGCAGGTCAGCAAAATGGATGCAACACTTCAAAAGGCAGACCACACATGCACTTAGAAAGCATAGGTACGCACCACTGACACGTGCTTCCGGGCAATAGCGGCCTATACAGCGGTAGCATCTTTTCCAGCCGTTTCAGAAGCTGGTGGTCTGAAGCAATGGTCGCCAGTCAGCAAGAAGAAGAGCAGACATCCAGCACAGTGGACATCATGTGCTTGGGCATCCATATGTTCTTGAGAGCCATAGTCGGCTGTGCTGTTGATGCGCGCAATCACTGAGCAGGCATACCAGGGAGTGCACTGAAAATTGACCGGCTTCTCAACAAATGGCCCTGCATGAACACTGCTGTACTCAGTTTCACTCAACAGCTGTCAGCAGCATCTTCTGCTGTTGCCAATTCCTGAGCAATTACATGCAATACAGAAGAACAGTGCAAGAGTTGCTGCTGTCAAGAGCGCAACTCTCGTCAGGCATAGTCACAGTGCGTAAGAACTGTGATGCTGTGAAAAAGTCAACTGCAGTAGTACAAGCGACCCAGGACTGCATGTTATGCCAGCATGACTGATACACTAGAAGGCATGCTTGGTGCTATTGGTGCAGCATGCAGTCACAGTACCATGAAGCAGCATTTGTCCTGCTGCTAGTCAGGGAGGGGGGGGGGGGGGTTGGGGGTGGGGGTGGGGGTGTGCGGGGGTGTGGGTGTGGGTGTGTGTGTGTGTGTGTGTGTGTGTGTGTGTGTGTGTGTGTGTGTGTGTGTGTGTGTGTGTGTGTGTGTGTGTGTGTGTGTGTGTGTGTGTGTGCACGATAAGATCAACTCAGGGCTCACCAAGAGAACTTGCTTGCCAACAACCTTGGCAGCCTGCAGGAGCTTGTCCTCACCATCAGGGTCATTGGCCAGCTCTGCCTTCAACATCTTCCATGCCTGATCCAGGTTCAGACCTGGCACATACCTACATACAGATTGGGCATTCAGTCACCTGCTCATGTGTGTGAGCCAGCATCATCACTGCAAGTCTAAATGCGGCAAGTACAAATGCTGCATGACCGATACCAAAACGCGCATGGCTACATGTCAAATCTGAAGAAAACCAGCAAGCTCCAGCGGTTAACAGCTGATGTTTTGACATCAGTTGCACAAGGCAAAGCTTACTCTGTGGCAATGATGAGGGCCTTGCTGCCGTCCATCAACCCAGTCTTGAAGACTCCCAAGCACTGAACCAGGCGGGGCAAGTTGGCAGCGGCTTTGAGAGCTGCCAGCTCACAGCGTGCCCTCTCCCTCTCAACCCAGGTGGTGTAGCACACAGTCTTCACAGCGCATGCTTTGATGACACCATCATCACACAGCATCTCAGCACTGCAGGCAGCAGGCAAGGGTTCCGTTTATCAAACTGGAAAATGCTGCAGCAGACATGACATTTGATCTGCTCCATTATTATGGCTGCATTGCTGCTCTAGCTTGATGGACCAGAGCGCATGCTTGGACTTTCACATGTATGGGTCTGACCCTTTCCCCCTCCCACCCACCCACCTGCTCCCTCACACACCATGACATGGCAGCTAGGCTTGTACAGCTTGTTGCTCCAGGCACAATGCTGTAGTGTGAGCAGTGCAACATCAACTTCACAGCAGCAACATGCAACACCCAGACCTACAATGCCTGGGCAGCCCGGTATAAAATTTGGCTTTTGGTTACATTGACGCCGAAAGGCATAGTCTTTTCTTTTCTTTGTGATTGAATGACTTACTAGTGGACTGGGCCGTTGACCCCCTTGCCCAGCAGGCCTATGTCAATCCCCCCCACCTCTGCCAGCAGGCGCACCCAGGGGCTGTACCCTGACTGCTTCCACACCCATGTGACCCCCTGGTCAGCTGGAATCCCCAGAGTGCTTCTCACCTGCTGCTCCATCTCAAACGATGCCAACTGCAGCAGCAGCTGCTCAGAATGTGCACTGCTCAGAACTGGTATGCATGTAGTCCTGGATAAAGTGGCAACACAGTATTGTGATGCGGCCTACATTGTGCCCTGAATAATGCCTTGTTGTGGATTCTGCACAGCATATTTAATGAATGGCTATATATGCACGGTCCAACTGCAGCAAAAAGGACATTGGGTCATGTGGTTTAGGAGGTACCTGAGTGGTCCTCAAACTTAGCAGGGATTTTGAGGATCCAGCAGCCCTTCTGGGCTTTGACAGGAAGTCATGTAGTGCAGCCTGTCAGGCAACAAGTCATGTCAGCGCTGTGCTCATGTAACACTACGATCGCAACACAACCTTGCCACACTACAACCGCAACACAACATGCCACAACTGCAGGCTGTATTGCAGTGTGCACAGCCTCATCTACCTGATATTCCATGAACACACACACCAACAAACAAACAAAACACATCCAGTGAATACCGCATGTCGCTGTGAAGTGTATTAGCACCTTCACCATTCAGACCGGCAACTGCGCAGTGTCTCTGCATACATTGCTGTATAGGAACATGGGCTCGTCATGTTGGCTTGTAGCACTGGCAGCAATATGTACCTTGCTGCAGGGAGTGTAGCTGGCTGGCAATCTGATGTCAATCCTGCCTGTGATGCTTGCAGAACTTGCAGCTGCAGCACGATCAGAGTCCTGCTGTTCCTGCAGCTGTGAAGCTGACAGGGAAGCTGAGGCGTGCTCAGCGTCCTGCTGCTCCTGTGACCATGAAGCTGACTGTGAAGCTGACTGGGAAGCTGACCAGGAAGCTGACTGGGAAGATGACCAGGAAGCTGACTGGGAAGCAGAGGCGTGCTCATCGTCCTGCTCGCTCTGCAGCTGTGAAGCTGACTCAGTAGATGCAGTCTCCTCATCGTCCTGATTGCTCGGCAGCTGTGAAGCTGCTTCAGAGGCTGAAGTCTCCTCATCGTCCTGCTCGCTCGGCAGCTGTGAAGCTGCTTCAGAGGCTGAAGTCTCCTCAGTGTCGTGCTCGCTCTGCAGCTGTGAAGTCTCCTCAGAGGCCGAAGTCTCCTCAGCATCCTGCTCGCTCTGCAGCTGTGAAGCTGCGTCAGTAGATGCAGTCTCCTCATCATCCTGCTCGCTCGGCAGCTGTGAAGCTGCATCAGAAGCTGAAGTTTCATCAGCCTCCTGCTCACTGTCTGGCCTGGAAGCTGACTGAGCAGCTGCAACACAGTCAGCGATCTGAGGAGTTGGTGTTGACTCAGCAGTGGCAGCTGGTCCTTCGGCAGTGGAGTCAGCAACTGGAGCGACACCTGACAGCTTGCTCAGCTGTGTGGCAGGCTGCACTTGTTCTGACAGGAAAAGAGGGTTGGAGTATACCTGCAGCAAACGGTAACCTCATGTGGCTTTGTAGCTTTATTTTACTGACTTTGAAAGGCACAAGAATAGTTAATTCATTTTAACAATTCACTATAAAAAGCTCCTAATGCATGTGCCACCTCAGCAGAAGACTGCAGTACCAAGCAGCAAGCCATGATGATCAAGCATGCTACTCACATCCGGCTTGCGTCTTGCTTCTAACATCCCAGCATGCTACATTACACAGCACAATTGCAAGGTCATGCAGACAGCAAGCATATGTGCGCATACAGGTGTAACAAACAATGACACAGAAAGACACATTGAAATGGCCTACACAGATAGTTCATGCATGCCAGACAGGTAAACATACCGCCTGCAGTGCAGGATCTGTGACATCACTGGGTGTACTCGTCACAGTGCAGTCTGTGTCAGGGGCATATCCACTGAGCAGCTGTGCGTCTGAGGCCCTGATGGTGACAGTCTTGCTGTCAGACAAGGCTTGTGCAGGTGACAGCTCCTGCACATACTCACATGTAAGTTTGTGAGGGAAATTCAGGGTGCAGGGACAAATCTGCTGCAACTATCTGCATGTATTGACAACTGTATCAAGTTCTTGTAATTGCCAACTCAAGGCTCATGTGTGTGTTTAGACGAACCAAAAAGGACAATGATTTTACTGCTGTGCAAGTGCAAGGATCCTGAATTGCTGCACAGGTTGGGTAGGGCATCGCAAAAGTGGGGAAGGAGGGAGGGGGGGAGGGGGGGGGGCGGTGTGAGGGGCTAGAAGAGGCTTGAATTGCAGCAAATGTTGCTAGCTTTGTTTTGATGTGTGTTGCTCCTGCAGAGACAAAGATCAGCAGCAGAAAACAGCTGCAGTAGAGGACAGGGCACAAGTGTTTCACAGCAAGACATGTGACCTGCATCAACAGTGTCAACCACATACCTGCATGTCCTTGACAGGGCTCACTGCTGCAACCTCCCTGCTCTGGCTCTGTGCAACTGGCTTTGAGACGCAGGGCGTGCCTTGCTGCTGTGTCACCTTGTCAAGCTTCTCTGCCTGCTTAGTCACCTTCTGGTTGGCGGTGAGAAGCTCAGCCTCCTTCTGTGACAGCATCTGGTTCACAGTGACAAGGTAGGAGTGCTTCTTAGCAAGCAGTCCCTCACTGCTGGCAAGCTTCAGCTTGGCGTCGGCAAGCTCACTGTTCCTTGCCACCAGCTCCTGGTTTCCTTTGATAAACTGGAAAAGTTTGGTGGCAAGATTCTGCTTTGTGTCGGTAAGCTGTTCAACCAGCGTGCTGTTGGTGTTTGCTGCCTCGGCATTCTGCTGCTGTAGCTTTTGAATGATGCTCATGCCCTCTGCTCTCTCTTCTGAAAAAGCTTGCTGAACTGCAGTTAGCTCAGCTTGCTTCTCAGAAAGCTTCTGGTTGGCATCATCCAGCTCAGCGTCCTTGTCAGCAAGCATGTGGTTGGCCCTCTCCAGCTGAGCGTCCCTGTCAGAAAGGCCTTGGCTTGCGCTACTGATTTGCTTACACTGTACCGACAGCTGCTGCTGTGCCGCGCCCAGCTCAGAAGCCTTGTCAGCAAGCTTGTCATTGGCGCTTTCCAGCTCAGCAGCTTGCTGTGACAGCTGGCGCTTGGCAATGGCCAGCTCAGCATCCTTCTGAGACAGGCGTGCATCTGGAAAGAGCTTCTGCTGAAGCGCAGATGCAGCAGAGGCAATAGTAGCAAGAGCAAGCCTGATGTGGGTGCACACCTGCACATCAACAGGCCATGTCATCTGTATGACACCCTCCAGCAAGCAAACCAGCATCAGACCATTACAACCTCATGAGCATGACAACGCAAGGCACAAAGCAGCTAGGATTTGGGAACATGGTTGCAAAAGCAGTGTTGCTCAGGTGCAGCCCTGGACTGCAAAAATAAGGACTGTCAAAGGCAAAAGACAACTGGGCAGTACAATATATGCCATGTCATGATGCAGCATTGCGGTGCCAGTGGTTGAAACAAGTCTGCTTGGAATTGTATTGAGATGGGCTATGGGAAGCACATGCACTGCACTCCAGAGAATGCAGCACGCAATCAACAATTCTGACTACTGCCAAAGTTTGTTGGCAATCAACTGAGAGCGACGCACATACCTGCCGCATGCCGTATGCAGTGCTAAGGGCTGGCACACAGGCGGATGCCTGCACCAGGCCTGCTGTCTCAGTCTGCCACTGATCAAGTGACCTCAGAGCCTGTTTGAAAAGCCACGTGTTGGTCATGGGAGCTTGAAGATGCCGTCATACAGCACGAAGCAGTTGCTGACATAGCACTCACGAGCTAAGTGCTATCATACACAACTGCACCTGTCAATGCATGCAGCTAAGTACAGCGCAGCAGTTGCTGACATAGCACTTATGGGCTAAGCGCATTCATACACACCTCCAGCTGTCAATGCATGCAGCAAAGTACAGCGCAGAACGCAAATTACAATACATTGCAGCAGCGCATCATTGAGAGCCTGGCAGACTGCACGCCTGATGCAGCAGACAGCAGTCACCTTGTATGCAAACAGGACCAGGAGACACGGCCAGCATTGCAATAGGACTGTGGCACATCTATCCAGGATCAGCCCGGGGAATGTCATCACGCTACCCATAAGGAAGCAGCTCAGGGCGATGTACATCAGAGAGGTCACTACTGTCACTGCACTCTTGGAGTGAGCAGCGCAGGCTTGCATTGCTTGCCTGCCACTGCTGCTCAGATGAAGGCTCATGGTGCAAGTGGCTGATGTGGGGCGCTCCAACCACTTGCACATTGCTGCTAGACATGCAGTGGCATGTGCACAGGCAACTTTCAGAAATGATGGCAATGGTGGCGTCGCGGCTGCTGGTGCAGCTAGGATGTAAGAAGCTGCTGCGGCAGCTGCCTTTCTGACTGCTCTGGCAGCTCTCGTGTGCGCAGCTATGGAAGTCAGAGTTGGGAGGCTGCTCACAATGCCGACAGCTGTGAAGCCCTGAGGATCTGTCTTGCAAGCATGAGTGAGAGCTAGGATCCACAACAAAATTAGCAGTAGCTGTGGCCCATAAGTCTTTGCTTGACGCTGAAGAGAAGAAGTTCCACGCTGTGCTTGAGTTGCCAACCATACCCATAGGCGACTTGTCAAGGAACTTACTGAAGCGCACCACGAGCCAATGATGAACTCAGCAACTGCTGAGGCAGCTGCTGCAGCTGTGCTTGGTAGCCGGTGTCTGCAGCTGAGAGCAGCTGATTTGATGTAGCTGTGGATGCGCACTACAGAAAGAAGAATTACTAAGAGGGCCATCTGCAAGGTCGCTACAGCTGCCTTCTTTGAAAAGGCGTGCTCAACCTTTGTTGGAGTATCAGCTGCTGGGGGGCAGCAGTCTTCAGACTCTGAGCGGCTGCCAGTGGGTGTTGAAACTGACGGACATGGGCAATCATCCAGGGCAGTGCTGAGTTGTATCTGTTTGGGAAGAGCAAAGGCTGCCTCATCTGCCTGTGCAGAAGAGTCTGTGGGGATTAAAGGCACTGCACAAGGTGCACATGATGGTAGCTGCTCTGAGCGACCCGAAGCCTTGAAATGATCCTTTGAAGCAGATTCCTGCCAGCAAGGAATTTATTGTGATGTACTGTGACCACACTGCATACAAGTGCAGTTGGGCGCTGCTGCTGAAAACATACAGACTTTCGTTTCCTGAGAGCAGCCAATTGTGACCTGACCAATGGGACTTATACATGCAGACTTCTACCTTGCTAGTCATGATGGACCCTACAGGCTCTCCAGTGTTGGCAGTGACTTGCAGTACACAGGCACGCTCAGCACATCAAATTATGCAGTACTCATACCAAATACTGTCAGCAGTTACGCTCACCTGAACAAGGTTGGTAGCAGCCTTGTGGGTCTTGTGTCCAGAGGTGCGCGTTTCAACAGCTCTACCCTGAGGAGTCTGAAGGCCAAAACAAGAGCACGTAGGGAAGCTTCGGAACCAGGCTATGCCGCGCAGCCTGCTCACGATGCCCATGAGTGCAACAGTATCTAGTACGGTCAGTGCTGGGGTCCCGAACGGAGCAAAGGACTAAACATCTTCGGTTGCTGATTGTGTACACCTTGGCCTGGTAATCAATGTAGAACTGTCAGCAGTAAACCTTGCGTGCTTCAAGAACGTGCTAAGCGAGCTTCCTGCATAGAATTGCACTGCTAGCGTGACGCAGGTGACCTCCACCAGTATACTGACTGGCGTTGACCGGGCTGAAGGTTATCAGGCACAGACCTCTCTATGATTTGGGTCGATGGCGAAGCGCGCGCATGAATGACTTTGATGTGCAGGTGATTCAACGCCACCTTTGATGCAGGCTCTTGTGGCAGGAATCAACCAGGCAACAGACAGCTGCTTAAAGCTGGCTCAGGGTGTTTGACCGAAGCTTTTTGTTCGATCCCGTCCATCTTCTTCATGACTGTTAGTCATCTGGCGGAAAGCCGTTTGGCAAAGCAATTGCAGGCACACAGTATTCCCGAAACCCCTTTCTTTTCCACGAATACCGACACCATGAGGTCCTCTGCCCTTAACAAGATCACATGCAGTTGCAAGTTGTCAAGTCTGCTCTAGTCAGCTATAGGCTGTCTTGATCTCTTCTAAAGTTGACCATTGTCTTTTCTTACCTGTGGTCAGACTTGTTGGCTGGCGCTAGAGATCGGGCAACGTTCAACCTCTGATGCATCGGCGCTGATCTGACCATCTCTGGAGCCTTGCACCATACTAGGGCATATGGGCACCTGCTTATCATGACTGATCAGTTCGCCCATCAGACACACAAGGCAATCGCTGATATAGTCATAATCACTGACACAAGCTCCACTTTAAGCTTTACTTACCTTGCGCTTGCGCGCGTGGACGCTTGTGGACTATCGGTCCAGACTCAACAGCCAGCAGCAGAGTCTGACTCTGCAATTGTTTCTCAGCAGCAGCTTGCCAAATTAATTTAGCAGTTCTACATGACTGTAAAGACAGCCTTACGATGAGGTTTAACACATTTCAGTGCATTGCGCAGCCTAACACAAGTTCACATGACTGCATACTGTATTTGACACAATACATTGATGATTAGAAGCATTCTGGAATCCACCAGGCTCTGCAAATCAGTGCAATGCAGATGCGATGCCATCCTTGGGGTGTGCCTGAGATCTCATCTACAAAGCCATGGCTTTTGTCAACTGCCTAGACACAGCGCTCCTTATTTCCATGCTGAAAGTGTACTGATGCGCGTCAGAAATAATCACAACTACAACAATAACTTCTGTCGGTGCTGTCCATGACTTAAGGCACATGGTAAGACATCGAACATCTTTGACGTAGCTATCGTGCTTGCATGACAAAGGCAATTGCCAATTAAGCCAACTGCATAAAGGGATACGTATGCATGTAAACACATATACATATCTGCCTAAATAACTTCAATACAGTCCAATATCGATTCTACTACTGTGCCACTGTGATGGGGTAAATGGCATATGTGTATGCACCTGCAAGGGCCCACTGAATGCATGCAATGCAACACCAGTTTCAGTTGCTTGCAAAATGGGACACAGTGCTTGGCAAACCAGTTGCATTCACCTAAACTTCAGGTTTTGAGTGCTAGCATTGATGACACAGCAGGAGGTGCAGGTATGCGAAGCCCACAAAGCTACACTGCGCTAGCGTGGTGCACTGACTTGAAGTGAGATGCATGCTTTGCGATGCAATGGGCACCTTTTGACATTATTGGGCCATGATCATGAACAGACTGGTACTTACATTACAGAGTGGGCTCTGCTGAGATTTCAGCCGGTTGATTATTGCTTGCTGATACTACCTGTTGAGAAATCTGCATTTTAAGAGCAATTGTTGGTGGTGTGCAGTATACTGATCACACTCACAGTGCCTTGCAGTGTGCTGACATAGGTACTTCACAGCTTTCCATCATCATGCTGGTCTGATGCCGGCTGTTTGCAGGGACTCAGGCTGGAAACTTGAGGTGCAGACTGGATTAGTATGCAGCATCTCTGGTATGGCGCTTAAACCTCATCAGCACAGTTAACACCGAAAGGGCAAAATCCTTCATGTGTTGTGCAACGTTTGTCAATGGGGGTGTGAGTCTCGAACGCTTCCGACAAACGTTTTGAGCAAAGCGTTGTCTCGGCATGCAAGTCTTTGACCAAAAAAACGCGTCTTTGAGCAAGGCTGCAATAGACCCCGACATGGCGTGAACGTTGTTTATGATATCTTTGTACGCTGTACTTTGTGCGGGGCTGCTGCGCACACAATCAGGCGTTGTTCCTGGCGCTGACTCGACCATCTTGACTTTGCAGAAGCATGCAAGCATGCATGATTTGCAGAGCCTAATTTACCACGTACAGCACCTTTCACCATGCCACACGGCGCTGCACCACGACCTGGCGCCCGTGTGCAGATCGGCAATTGCAAGGCCACAGTCAAATATGTTGGTGAGGTGCAAGGGCAAACAGGTCCTTGGGTTGGTCTGGAATGGGACGATGCCGCTCGAGGAAAAAACGACGGTTCCACGGGCGGTCAAGTCTACTTCAAATGTCGTTCACCAAGCGCAGGGTCATTTCTGCGTCTGGACAAGTACAAGTCTCAGGCAGAGCTCGGCTGCACGGTGCTCGAAGCACTACAAAGGAGGTATGGTGATCAGGACTTCAAAACTGATCAAACGGCAGAATCGGCTGAGCAAGTGTCCAAGGCAGAGGGCAGAAAGGGAGTGGAATGGCAGTTCATAGGAGCAGACAAAGTTCATGCTAAAATCTCGCAGATACAATCTTTGGACAAGGCTACCTTGATTGACTGCTGCATCAGCTCTGTGGTGAGGGCCCCTACTGCACCAAGCAGTCTGCGGTCGTCCTCGCAAGTTCAGCATCTCATGACTGTATTTGTTTACATCAGGGCAGTGAACAGGAAGTCAGGGAGTCATTGCCACAGCTGCAAGAGCTTGACCTCAGTGAGAATCTGCTGTCCAGCTGGCTTGTACTCCAGCAGCTAGGCACTGCATTGCCGAGTCTAGCTTGTGTCAACCTGACACACAACCTCATGGCAATGCCAACTCCAGAAGAACTCAGAGGCACACCCCACAACCAATCTCTCCGCATCTTGGTCTTGAACAAATGCAGCTTGAGTTGGTCTCAGGTCAGTGGCTGGCATCTCTTCATAGGGTCACAGCAATAAAGACGTGTAGATTCACATATACAACAATGTACAGTGTTGCAGGTTGTGCTCATACAAGAAAGTGTGCCGAGCTTGCAAGAACTCCATTTGTGTAGCAATAGCATCAGCCAGCTGTCAGCCTCCGACAATGGAGCTCGCCAATTTCCCCAGCTACAGGTACCCATCCTGTTTGTACCAACTATTTTACAGCGCAGTGGACTTCCAACTGGCAACATTCCCACCTGCCATGTAGCAACACCTGGTCTGCTGTGTAGCTGCTGGATCTGGAAGACAATAACATCTCAGACTGGGAAGAGGTGATGCATCTGTCTCACTTACCTTGCCTACAACACCTCTGGCTTGGTGGGAATCAGCTACAACATATCAACCTGCAGCCAGGTATGCAATCAAAAATCAGCTGACCCTCCTTTGGTAGCAGCAGTCTTGTACTTGCAGCTGGGCTGCATAGAAGACCATTGCACCATGATCCTTCATTTCAGGATCAACATACCATGATCATCAAACTGTACATGAGGTAACATCTTAATGCACACAGCATCAATGACATAAACTTCAATGACATTTGTTTGTGCAGGTAGTACAGCCTTTCAGCACCTACAGACCATTTTGCTCAGAGACAACATTCTGAGCAGCTGGGGTGATGTGGACAGCCTCAACAGGCTGATCAGCCTTACAGACCTGCGATTGTCTGGCAACCCCATTCTCAATGATGCCAGAGGAGGAGGCAGATATGAGGTGGGTTTTCATACTCTTCTTCACAATGCAAAGCATGCGCAGCGCAACACAGCCACCAGCGTGACCATATGCACCAGTCAGCCCACTGATTGCATCTGAACAGATTGAACATGCGGAAGCATTGTTTGTGAGCGAAAGTGCAACAGCTCAGTGTCATGTGCAAAGACTCTGGACAACGCATTGATGTGTCTACCGGTCTCCCATGAGATGGCAACTTAGCTTGTGTAGGGCTGCCTGCTCAACTCTGTTCCAGTTCCCACTGTTCTGCTGTTCTGCCTGTCTGTCTGTGACTGACTGCATGCTGCTTTGAACAGGTGGTAGCCAGAGTGCAGGGCCTGACAATGCTGAATGGCAGCGCTGTGCGGCAACGAGAGCGGCGAGACTGTGAACTGCGCTACCTCCGAGCTGTGCTAGGTGCCTCCCCTTTGGCACGTCCCTTGTGAAACTGTCACTTTGTTCTGCAATCAACCGCCTGATGCCTATTCCAGGGTTCTCCAGTCCCTATCATGGAGCTTCAGGGCTCCATGATTGTAACACAAAGCTACCAGCGTCAAGAATGAAAAGGGTGTTGCAGGATGTCTGTCTGCTGTTGTCAGAGCCTGTGCAGATTACTTGGTATTTGCATGCATGCATCATCGACTGAGGCAATGTTGATGATCACCGGCGTTTGAAGCCGTGACATTGATTCAGCAGCAATTTGCATAATCATGAGCCTCCGTCAAGTCCATGACATGCAGCAGCAAGCTCTTCTCTAATTGCTGTTGCGAACGTAGGTGAGCTGGATGAAGTCAAAGCTGATCCTCAGGCTGCAGCTGCTTTGAAGGCTTCACATCCTCGCCTAGATGCCTTGCAAGATCAGTATGGTCCTATGGCAGGGGCCATTGCACCTGCGTCTACTGGAACGGCCCTGTCAAGCAGCATGATAGAGGTCCATCTGGTGTGTGTGGCACCATCAGCTGGCAAGAAGATGGGCCAACAGACCAAGAAGGTGCCAGGTGAGCTTATGGCAGACCGTACAGCAGAAGGGCACACAGTGACCAACGTCACACAGCTCCTTTTCCTGTGCTGTCTGTGCAAGATTGGCCGAAATAGCAAAAGCTGCCATCAGTGTCAGATGCCATGCATGTACAGGACGAATGTTTGATGGGCTTTGCAAATATGACCCACATCAAGCATACAAGTTCTAAAATGCACTGTTTACACTTAATTGGAATGTTGTGTCCTGGCACACGTACAACATGTAGCAGACAGAGCTGGAGGCATCAAGTCAGCTCCAGGTCAAGGATGTAGTCTAGAACTGCTAAATGATCAGGATGGTTCAATGGCAACTGGCAGACATTCAATGGCTGGTGCATGCAGACCCATGTACTAACATTCTGTGACAAATGGAAGCTTGAGTGAGCAGAGACAAACAGCAAACAACCAAGCAGATGAATGCATGCAGGCTCTCTGGAGGTGGGCAAGCTGAAGTTGCTTTGTCAGCGCCTGTTCAAGGTGCCAGCAGCGCGGCAAGCGCTGTTTCTGAAGGCTGGCGGGGAGAACCCAATGCCCGACAACATTGGCGAAGATGATTCTAAAGACCTCATGTTCTTCAGTATTGAGGTAAGTCATGCTGCCTTGTCAGCTGTAAGTGGAGCAGCTATGCTTGCCCTGTGTCTGCTGTCAAAGCTTGTTTTGGTGACACCTATGATGATCAGCATCAGCATAAGCTAAGCCGAATATCGGTCAGAAAGAAACAGTCAGCAACCATCAGCAAGACTGCATGTGGCTCTCTGGCATTGCTGTCTATTTAGTACTGCACAACAGCTATGAGCAATACAGTCTTTGAGATGCTCCACCTTACAGCTGTGTGACTTGAACAATGCTTTGTTTGTGTCGCTAAGTGCAGAATGGGTCTGTTGCTGTCACATGAGCACACGACCGCAGCCATCTGATGTATGATCTTGTGCCAAGGCATGGCCTGTATGATTTGCATGGTCTGCTATATGATTTGGCTGGACGCTGGTGTGCAACTTAAAATCTTGGATGTGCAGAACGGAGCAGAGATTCTGGTGGATGACTTTGATCCAGAAGCTCATGCTCAACAGACTTTGGCTCAGAAAGCTGAGGATGCCCGGCATCATGCTGCCCGCATGCTGCGTCAAACCAAGGTGCACAATCCTGATCAATCTTACTTCATCTTATGACAAACATCAACATGTCATTGTGCTACTGCATTTTGAGTGTTACAAGCTGTATATGCTGCAAGGTGAAATCTGCAGACTTGCAAACATGTTTGCTTTGCATCAAGGAACATGTTGTGGTGCAGGCGATAGATGTCATCCAGTCAGTGCAGAAGCAGCAGCATGCTGAGAGCCTGGCAAGTATTCAAAAAGCAGATAGATCATGATGTAGAACTACGGCGGCCATCTAGCTTGCTATAAAATCTGTGAAATGTATGCATGTGGCAAAGGGCAGAGTCACCTATGTTATGGGTCTGTAACCCAACTAGAGCTTGCTGATTGTAAGGTCCATCTCATCAGTAGTGACACTGAATCCTACTTTCTTATACATGTTCTTGCCTTGATCAGTTGCATGAAGCACTACTCGAGTGCACCCAATCGATTCAAGATACTCAACTGCTTTTTTCATCATCTCAGCAGCAACACCCTGCAGCAAGGTCCACTGGACTAGTCTGCACTTTTCCGGCCAATTACTCTGTCACAGGGCTTAGCAGTGGTTTCAGTGTAAACTGCAATGACTTGGTGCAATTATGCAGCCTTTCCCATACCTTGTTGCGATGCTTGCTGTCTACCCACACGCCCCAAACGTAGCCTGTCTTCCTATAGCATTCAGGTGCAGCTGGTACCACAAGGGTATTGGGGTTGTGCCAGGTGGGCACCGTGTTCAAATGGGTGTCATACTTGTTTATATAACAGACAGTTTTGTTGCTCAGTGTGAGATTAATGCTGTTGTTTCAAAACTCTGCATGCACTGCAATACCTTATTGCTGTGAAAACCCTGGGGTACAGGCCATGAAGCAAGTGCATGCTTGCTGACCCAATTGGTGTTCCATCAACTTCTGCAATGATGGTGTTCAGCTGATAATGAGCTCGGGCCTCCTGTATGAAGACCATGCACTGCTGCTCCCTGTCAACAACCAATGCCAGCTCACGGACACCTTGATAAGGGCAACATGACAAGCGCTGCCCACTGGCAGCTGCAAAGGAGTAACAGTGCGTGCAGTGCGGGATTGTCAGTTGAGTACTTGTCAGGAATGTAGTCTTTTGTAGGAATCTTCATTGCCAGCATCATGTTGGTGAAGTGCTCGACGACCAGGGTGTCATCACGCGGTGTCGCAGCTCGGAACGTGACCTGGGCCATGGCGAGAAAAAAGCGGTTCGTAAATGGTCTATAGACTCTGCAGGGGATCCTTGACAATTGCTTAAGCTCAAAAACAGTCTGTGATGATCAAGAAGCGCAGAAAGATGCCTAGGGAAGTCGAGTGGAGATGCATGACATAAGGTGATCAAAAGGCCAGGTACATTCCAATACTACTGTCACCCATATCATCACTCATACTATGGGTCCCATAACACTGCCAACCATGCTGCCGACCCACACGAACTTCAGGCGTGAGGCACAGAGGACATTAAAGCAACAACCAGACAAAACCGTAACGCACAAGTGCTCGCGAGCGTTTTGCATGACGTTACTTTTGGGCAGCGATCGATCACTATGCACGAGGTTACGCAAGCCAGCTAATGCGTTTAGGCACACGCTGCAAAGGCATGCCCAGCATATCCATGTCAAGATTGTCAGAATGAGAGCGTCTTCAGAAAGTTTTGTTTCAACTTCCACAGCGGAAACCCCTATTGCCAAGACTCAGGTCCTCACAATATGGTATGATATGCTTGATCGAACAAATGCTCGTGAAAGTACCTTGTGTTGTCAACTTGCGGGGTGGCCGTTGATTTCATAAAGCTGCTGTAGGTTCAACCGCTTCGCGACAGGCATCTACCTGACATTGCCATACACCTTGAGCGTGTTCATGGTGCGATCGTTTGTAGGCAATTCAGCTTCAGAAGAAGAAGTCGGTCGCAACACCGGAGTCCTAGTAAGTTTTGTTGCGTGGACATCCTGTGTTCAAAAATCACTGTCTACACGCCTCATACCAGCTTATATCCTCCCAGAAGTCTATTTACCAGGGGCTGCTGTGCAGGCAGCAGCAGCGTCTGCAGGACAGACCTTGAGCGCATTTATGTGGGGTGCAGTGAGCGGCCGTGTTGGCAGAAAAGTAAGTCAATGAAGGCTGTATAGCTTGATGTTAGCATTATAGCTGCAGTCTGCTCCTGCAGACTCCTTTTGAGCCCTGATTTGCATCGCTGCAGCCTGTACTGATGGTGGGCAACATGTCAGCCTGCTTGTCTGTAACTGCCCTGGGGCTGGCACCAAACTACCCTGCAGCTGTAGCATCACGTTTTGTTGGAGGACTGTTCACTGCAGCTTCAGGGGTGTGAGTTGCTTCCTCTTTGTAGCTGTCCCCAGAAGTTTGACTTGATCTTCTTCTGACCACATCTCCTGCCACTTCAAACAGCAACTCTAATGTCTCTTGAGCCCTTTGCTCATCCTGCAATCAAGACAGTGCACTGGCCTGCAACACGTGTTTTGTCGCATGCAAGACTGACAGTGCATTGGCCAGCAAAGCAACAGAATGCTCACATGAACAAGGCACAGATGCTCACCTTGAGTCCATTTGTTTTATACCTTACAGTCTGGGGTGCGGAGCCAATTGTGACTCATCAGAAATCCCGGCTTGAAGCACAGGTGTATGTGGTGTGCCACAAAACCAAGCTGGTGGGAGTTCACCGTGAATCTGTTTCTGCAGGGCCCTCAAGTCCATCATTGCTGAGTCATACGGTCCTGTTGGTCAAGCCAAGGTGATTGGGTACACCACAGCTGGCTACAGCATAGGCGCTATAGCTGGGCCTATTATTGGTGGTGTGCTAGCAGTGCCATGTGATGATGTGTTGTCCAATTCAAGCTTGTGTAATCAAGGTGCTTGGCTGCTGGACAGGTATTGACATAACCCACGTGATGTTTTGCTTTTGGTTGTATTCATGCTTGAAAATGGTTGTGCAAGCCACAAATCTGAAGTGCACTCCATGTCTCATGATGTCAAAAAGTTTGTTGGTAGCATGGTGTGCAGCTTGGGTGTAGATGCAATTGCAAGCCTAGCAGGCAGCCAATACACTTTTCATCATCTTGTCTGCGATGTCGTACATTTGGAGCCCACAAATATGTCTTGGTGACCCTTGCCTTATCATGACAAGTGACTCTGACAAATCCTGACTCATTGCTGCAGGCCATTCCTGCTGCCTTGCTTGGTGTCTGCTTGCATGTCAGGTCTGGCGTTCTTGAGCAACCTCTGCCCCATGTCAGAGACCAACCCACGCTTTACAGCTGCTCAGTATACAAAGCTGAGCACTGATATTGAAGCCAGCCCTCCCTCACTACAATCGCTGGGAGCGCCAACCACATTGCAACCAGATGAATGCACTCCTCCGAATGAGTCCTGTCTGCTTCATTCAAGAGAGAATGTTGCTGGGTCAGTGCGGCAATCGCAGGCGCAGCAGCTATCATCTGAGCTGCAGTGTCATACAGAGACAGAGACAGCAGACAAGGAAAATCTGGTAGCTTTCAGCAATCAGGTCAGGAAACCCCATTCATCTGTGGCTGCCAGCACAAATGCAAAGTCTCTGCAGCCACCTGCCAGCATATCTGGCAATGGCCAGGTATTTCAGCCAACACATCAGACAGACACAGGTGATGTACAGCTTGCAGTGCTCACATCAGCAGCAGAGACAAGTCAGAAACGCTCATCACAATCAAGTCTGCTAGAACAGCCTCAGCAGTGGTCTACCCATGGAGTAGTCCACCAGCATGGTGTTGCTGAATGCATGGATGCTTCTGTGTCTTCAAGCAGAGGCAGTCATGATCATAATCATGACCGTATTGGTGATGAGCATTCTGATTGTGATGAGAGTGTCGAACTGGGTTCTGAAAAGCAACGTCTGCTATCAGGCAGACGGCGAACATCCAGTCAAGAAGAGGAGGGGGAGGATCAGCAGCCAGATCTGGAAGATCATGCATTCAGTCATGACGTAAGTGATGCTGATGCACGGCAGCATCATGACAAACCCTGGTATAAGCAAGGGAAGGTTGTAGTGTGTCTGACAGGCTGCGCTTTGATTACCTTGTGTAAGAACTACCTTGATGAGCTGGCACCGATTTTTGCATCAGCCAATCCCAGGGAGGGTGGCTTGGCAATGTCCACTAGTGAGTTCGCCTGGCCTCTGTCTTTTGGTGGACTGACACTCATGCTGTTCTCTGTCTTTGTCTATCCCACAGTGCAGAACAAGTATGGCCTGCTGAATTGCTGCCGAGCTGGACTGCTGATCTCAATGTCTACAACTTTCGTAATTCCAACTGCATATCTCTTTGTCAGTCATGCTTGGGTTGTCCAGGCCTTCATGTTTCTGGCGTTGGGCATGCGCAGTATATCCAAGATCATGTCTTTGAGTAGCTCAACCATCATCGTAAACTGTGTAGCGCCTATGAGACAGATTGGGTCTGTCAATGGGGCTGGTCAGACAATCAATGCCCTAGCAAGGTCTGTAGGTCCTCTGATAGCTGGTGTTCTGTGGGGTCAATTTGCTGGAAGTGATATTGCTGGGAAGCAGTATTTGCCGTTTTTGATTGGCACAGTAGCTGTGCTGATACCGCTTTTCCTGTACATGCGTATAGAACTGAAGCAGTGATGCAGGTTTCTGAACTGTTTGTACTATGACTACGCAACATACTGTCTCTTGAGAGTGTATGTGTTCAGCCTTAACGAAGTGTGGTGTGGGCATTTGTGGGTTTGCTGCACAGCAGTGAGCACATCAGCAATTGTGCAGCTTGGTAGTTCCTTTTTATGACTAACTTTTGAGGTTGCAGGGATAACGCCGCTGTTACAACTAAATGTTAGCATGCAGCAGCTCGAGCTGCCTTCTAAGGCTTGGGTTTTGTCACATGTTCGGGCATATTTCAACGGGGAGGCAGCGGCTCATCTGAGATTGGGATGGCACGTCTATTCAAACCCGCACATTAACTGAAATGATAGAAGCTGACACATGTGGCTTAAACCACTCGAGCAGTGCATCACGCTGATGCTGCTTTCTTAGGTGCGTCATCTGTAAGAGACTGATCGAAAGAAACCACACTTCTGTGAGTGATATCTGCGCATTCCATGATTTGGTCCTCTTTCATGGTCAGAGCTGGTGCAAAACGAATGATGTCTCCATGTGTGGGCTTGGCCTGCAGCACCAACATATGTCATCATTGCATAGTATGTGCACAGTATGTGCCAAGTATGCGCCAATCTGTCAGTTTTCATCATCCATTAGAAGCGAAGCAAAATGTTGGGTATTCAGCACCAAGCAGATACAGTAGTGCCCGCAGTTTCTACATTTGAGGCAGTGCTACATGATATGCTTCATGCATATCATGATGACAAATCCCAGGGATCTGGTCAATTGCACACCAAGTATCACTACTAACAAGTGCATGTTACTTGATATGCACAGCACAGTGCTGCTGCTTCCCAGTAGCAATGCTTTGAAGACATCTCACGGACTTTTCTCTTGCGCTGAAAAGCAGCGTCTGTTTTGGTGATTGATATCTCAGCATCCAATCTGTCATATTCGTTCAGCAAGTGAGCCTTGAGTATGCCACTTACCAACATTCCAGAGTCTTTGAGCTTCATGCAGACGTCATAGGCAACAACAACGCCCTCCTCTTTGATCACAATGGCATTGAGTAAGCCCTTCCCTCACACCTGTCATGATATACAATGCAACAGTCAGTTTTCATCAAACCCATGCCTTCAGACTCAGATTCTGCACCTTGCAGCATCAAGCCTTGTCCACAAAACCATGAAAGAAGCAGTACAAGACAGGAACCAACATTCATGTAGGCCATATGTAAGGGGAGCAACTGACTGCAGTGACCAGACTGTACAGAATGTTGCAAGCGCCTCAGTGCTGCTGAAGCAGGTTGTCAGCATCCCCAAGCCACATGCATATTGCAGACACTTGCATTACAGACAAAGTGCAATCTTAGCTCACAAAAAATCTGCCGTACCGCTGTGACACGCTCTGAAGAATGCTGCAGGCTCCTCAGCTGTTGCCTGAGGAGCTTGCCCAGCTTCTGAGTTCTGAGCTAGCTGCTCCTCCATTGGTGCCTCTACAGCTGGCTTGGCTGGCAGCTGTTCTGTCCCTGCCATTGCACCACCATGCTGTCCCCTGCACAGGTCAACACAACCTGTCATCATGTAAAACACTGCAGAAAAGACTCACTGCAAGATGGGCAAAGCAGGTTACAGCAGTGAACAAAGTTTCCACCATCAGAAGTTGTCTTGGCATGCTTAAGTCCAAACTCATGGCAGATCAGCAATATGGGGCGCAGATGCAACCACATGTGCTAAACATGCTGTGCTACACACTTTCAATGACTGCATGTTATTAGATGATTTGCTGCTCCACTTGCATCAAGTGCATTGCACTGTGCATGAGCATATGTGCTGATTTACCCCACACAATGTCAAGTTGTCCCTTGCAAGCTGTTGTATACATACGTCATTTAAGCTTTCAGGGTGCAGCTGGTAATAAGTCCAGTGGGTTGACCTCTGTATATACATACCTGGACTAAAAGAATTGGAAGTGAATCAGTTTGCACGTGCGTCATTGCTAAGACAGAGACCCCTCAATCATGGGCGCAGCGCCTTGGTCTTCAAGACATTTCTTGACTGACTTGAGCTCTTCTGTGACTAGGCACAAAGCCAGTCTGGACATATCATCCACTGCGTGCGCTGATCCCACCGGGCTCTGAATCAGTCTTGTCACATTGCTCTGTTCTGAAGAATCCCATTGGAGTGATTGTGGCAATTCACATAGTCCTCTGAGATGAGGACCAAGGAATGCTGTCACAACTTCATCCGTCATGTAATCACCAGCCGTCCAGGAGCTGTACAAGTTGCCAGAGCAGCCTCTTTGCTGACACAAGACAGCTTGCCCTCTATAACTGATTGGGATGCGGGAGAGCATTAGTGCGCAGTGTCGGCATGGCGGAAAGCTTATTCCAATATACGGATATCTGCATGGGGAATTTTGTTGCAGATAAAACAATTGTTGCACCTCAGCATGGACTCTGAGGCTACGACTGGATGGCAGGTCAAAGATGTTATAGGCATCAGCTTCATCAGCTTCAAGGCCTGCAAGGATCAGAGGCACTCTGCGTACACCTGTCTCAGCCTGCGTCTTCAGGTCCAATCCCATAGGAGAATCGGCCAGTACTTCCCACATCACCCATGCTTCAATGTCATGTATGTGTGAAAACACGTCCCAGACCCAGGACATATGCTTGACACTACCACCTTTCAGCAAGCTAGGCAAGGAATGGTACAGATGGGAGTCAGGGTTTTGAAGGCAAGCCTGCTGCTCTTGAACCCACTGTCTGGCAATTGACCGTTGAGCTCCTGCATGACGGTAACAATAAACTTGGCACACACTGACCCCAAAATAACTGCAGACAGTCTACTGTTTCAGTTTTATGTTGTTGATGAATGTACTGAGGGCAAGCGCATCAGCAAGCTTGACACAGCAGAACTTGTGTATCACCTGGAGTGACAGTCTCAAGCTGTTTGATGTATTCCCTCCAAAGGTTGGCAAAGAAAGCTATCATGTCATCACGGAAGGCTTTGTCTGGTCTCTGGCCCTTTTTGCACAACACCTGTGCCATCTTGTTGGCGACAGAGGCCTTCAGGATTCTGCCCCAATCTTCATGCACAAGGCGCCATATCTTGTTACCATCCCAGTGCCTTCTCCAAGGCTTCTGAATTTCACTAATACACAAGGCAACTTTGCTCATTTGTACGCTGAGCACCCTTGTTCGCAGTCTCAAGCCATCCAAGTCAACTCCATGTTCCTCTCCTAGCACCAACCTTCCAGAAGATGCGTCAAAGTTGCTGATGCATGTCTCCAGCTCTGCTGAAAAGCATGCATCAGAAAGCAACATTGGATGGGCTTCCTCTGCAAACGATGAAGACTTTTGGTGAGCCTTCCAAATGCCAGCTGCCTTCTGCCCGTCTGTACTGACACGCAGCTGCTTCAGCTGTCAGGGTCTCACACTGCTGATCACCATCAGGAGCAAAGAGCTTCAGCTTGAAATGCGGGACACAGACCAGGAATGTGTCAGCCACTCTTTCCAAGTTCATCCATGTGCTCATGTCAGCCTGTAGGTGGCTGTGCACGCCTTGGTTGCTGGTGCAGACTAGCCTGCCAGAGGATGCATCTGGATGCTGAATGACTGATGTGCAAGTGTACTGACCAGTCAGTATGCTGGCTGTAGCGTTGAGACCACGATGACTGGGCCATGCTGTTTTCCGCTGTTCTTCATTGAATGTGTTCACAGTGTTGTAAACCTCTAGCACAAATCTGTGGAGAGGTTCACTGGCCCGCATGGCCCCCCTGAGAGCATGGACGGCCCAAGTTCCTGCAACACGCTGCTAAAATGGAGTGACCGTAGCAAGCTTATCCTGCTGCACCAGCAAGTATTTGATTGAGTACCTGTCACATGGTATTCATGGGGACTGTCCTTGTGCTGTGCTGATATGATGCTCTGCAAATTCTGGCTGCTGTTGACCAGAATATGGTCTATTTTTAGATTGTCTGATCTAAAGCCAATAATAGTTGCCAGCTGACCCACACTGCAATCGCTGCGCAACTGCAGTGTCTGTGCTGTGGCACACCAGTTGGTCGTGTATGTAAACCTGAAGGTGATACGTCTTGTCACCACAGGTGGACCTGCAATGATGCAAGACAGTTGACAGACGTGGCAGGTAAACGCTGGATCCTATACACTGCTGGTGATTGTATCCACAGTACTTTATCAGGACTGGTTGTACAAAGCATGCTTATGTGCCTCGTACAAAAGCAGCAGGTTGATATCAAGCTGAGGGCAGCCTGCTGCTGCAGATGTCAAAGCCTACCAAAGCATGCAGTTTGGTTCTGTGTATGGAATGACCAAATATGGACAAACGCCATAACCCACCTGTCTGGGTCTTATTCTAGCTGCACTTGGTCTTGACCGCTTTTTGACTTTGTTTGGATTGATCATGCCTGCAAGGTAAACATCCCAGAGAATCCGAGACAGTTCCAACCAAGTGTATGAGCCAGATGCATGCAAAGATAGCTTATTTCGTACTCAGGCAAATCCATAGACGGTATCACTTGTTGCAGTATTAAGAGGTGGAAGTAACTCAAACACGTGGGAATCAGGTCTGCTTTAGTTGCGTAGACAGCCCGAGCGTGAGAGCCGGCCACACAGAAGTGGCAACAATAAACAACTCTTTTGCAGTGACGGGGTTTCGATGATTCGCTGGTGCCGTATCGATAGCTAAAACAGCACTGGTTTTGACGGGCTGATCGCCTGCAAGCGTTTCGTAGTGAAAGAATCTCAATCAAAGATCTGTAGGTGCATGAGAAACATGGCTGGTCTGGCTGATGAAATATGTACGCACGTGTGCATACACATATATGTGAGGACATGCATGACAGCATGAATCGAGTTGAATGATGCGACAGCTGATGACTCTAATTGTATTGTACAGTGGATGCAAAGATTCGCTGCACACCACAAGTAGATGGCGATCTGCTTGATGCTGTTGACGAGCACCGCTGAACAAAAAGTCTACTGACGATCAGGTGGTCAGTTGCAAAGCATCTCATCTGTCAGTAAACCTTGCTGGACTCCTATGCTCTGTGTGAAAAACATTAAGGCTTGCAGTACTGGTGTCACATAATTTTGCTGTGAGATCTAGACCATGCAACCCACGTTACAACTAGGAGAAAATTGACAGAAAAGCAGTGCAGGATGAATGCTTAGATGCACCTAGCAAAAAGATGTTGAGGCCAGTTGTTGCAACCTTCAGCGATATCCACAAGGACCTATCATGCTGACACAGCTTGCTTTGGAGCATCAGCAGTCAAGGAGTCATCAAATGATGTCACAACCTTGTGGATGATGTCTGCACATTCCATGATTTGGTCCTGCTTCATTGTTAGAGCTGGTGCAAATCGTATGATGTCCCCATGTGTTGGCTTGGCCTGCAGCACCGATGTATGCTTTGGGTGATGAAAGCAAAATGATGAAAGTCAGATGTCAGCCTTGAACACTTTCTGGCAGCACATCTGAATTGTTGTCCAAATTGAATGGGATTGAGGGATTGTATTGAGCAAATGGGCTGCATGTTGCCACATCACAGCATCATGCATTAACCTGCTACTGCTTGATTGTACAGCACATATCCCAAGGAGATAGAAACAGATGCTGCTGCTTGTAGCAGAGACAGCTCTGCATGCACTCAAAGCACGAAGCCCTTGAAGGTCGCTTACCAGCAGACCAGAGTCTTTAAGCTTCATGCAGACATCATAGGCATTGACGCCGCCCTGCTCCTTGATCACAATGGCATTCAGCAAACCCTTCCCTCGCACCTAAGGGGAGAATGAGGATTGAGCAATAAGGCAGCTGACACCAGATGCAACATTAGATAGGTGTTGGCAGCAATCGTGCAGTCTCAACACAAGCATGGAAACAGCTCCCAACTTGCTGCAGCATACCCAGCTTCACCAGGCAGAGACACACGGCACAGGAACTTACGGTGTGCTTTCAGCACAGCAGTCTGTCTTAGCTGCAGCTCAAATTCAAACAATGTATCTGACTGCTCATGCTCTAAAGCATCTTGCAAGCATTTGAACTCCACTTCAGTCTGTTGATCTGATGTCATGCATCACCACAATTACCTCGACACATAAGCAAACAAGCAGTAGCTCAAAACTGTTCTTACCGCTGTGACACGCTCTGAGTCCTGTTGCAGGCCTCTGAGCTGTTGCCTCAGAAGCTTGCCCAGCTTGTCTGAGTTCTGAGCCAGCTGCTCCTCCACTAGCACTTCCAAGGCTGCCTTGGCCACCCTGGCAGCTACTGGGTTCCCGCCATATGTGCTGCCATGCTGACCTCTGCCAATAGTCAGCATCACCTGCACATTGCATGAAATATGCTGAGTGTTGCATTCGTGCTACACGGTTGGCCTGTGACACTGTACAATGGCAACAATGTAAGGCTGTTTTGGCAGCTGTGTCAGCTGGGTGGTGGCCATGCATTGTCACAACACTGAAAGCATATTGTGGCGTCACGAGTGCGCAAATGAAGTGTTGTTGTGATGAGGCAAATACCTGTGCTTGCGTGTCGACAAGTTCTGCAGCAGCTGCTTGCTCACAAACATGCATGTCACCGTCACAGACCCAGGTAGTGATGATAGTGACAGTTACAGGAGGTATGATTAGTCCCATATGCTTACACAGCTTAAGACGCAGCAGAGCCTCATAGGTGCAGCTCTTGACATCACCAGGTACAGATTGGTCAACAAGTGGTGCGATTGCTGACGGCTCTTCAGAGCATGTTTGCAACCTCTACAGTACTACTTTGCTTCCAACCCAGGCTTATTGCACATTCTGTTTACAGCATGATCTAATCTGGCACAAAAAAGAGAGGCAGCATATTCTAGTACAGCTAAAAGATAGTGTGCAGTTGCCGCCATCTGTACTTGTGCACACCAATCTAGCCTCTGTTTAACAAACAGGCATCAGGCTACAGGATGCTTCTGCAGCCTGCGCTTGGTGCATACATGCGTGCACGGCACTCACAATGCGACTGGTAGTTTACCTCATCGTCTGCTAGTACAGCTGAGACAGGGTAGATGCCGCCAGACAGAGCTTTGCCCAGGACCAGAATGTCAGGCCGCACACCCTCCCAGTCACAAGCTAGCATGCGGCCTGTACGGGCCAGCCCTGTTTGCACTTCATCGCCAATCAGCAGAGCTTGGTGCTCCTTCAACAGGGCATGTGCACCCCTCAGGTAGCCCTCATCTGGGACCACGACCCCCGCCTCACCCTGCCACAAGAAATGTGGAAGCTCATCAGTGTGCACTGTATATGAGTACATCACAAATACATTTGTATTTTGATGAAGCAGGAAGCATAGCACGGATTCCGTTACAATGATTCTGGTCAGGGTATGCTCATGGTCAGGGTATGCTCAGAATTGCGTATGGACCTGTAGATGAGCATGCAGCAGGAGCCGCAGAACCTGCTGTTCTCTGCTCAACACTGACAACAGCGACCTGCTATGTGACAACGAGTCAGATGAGGAGTCAGCACGCCATGTGACAGGTAAGCAAGGACCACTTCATGACAATGAGGATAATTACAAAAAACAATCTTCTCATTACTCTCTGTTTCTTGTGCTGGGTTGGCAAGGGGTGATGCTGACCTGGATTGGCTCCACCATGAAGGCCACAATGTTGGGATTGCTTTTGAGCTTGCTCTCCAGGGCGGCAAGGTCGTTGTAGGGGATGACCTCAAAGCCTGGCATGTATGGACCAAAGCCGCCATAGCTCTCAGGGTCTGCAGTCATGGCAAGCCTCATAGAAAGAAAAGAAAAGAAACGACTATGCCTTTCGGCGTCAATTTGATGAGAAGCCAAGTACTATACCGGGCTGCCCAGGGCAAGCCTCATAGCATTGCCTTTATGCTATTGCAGCAGAAGGTGGTGATGTTGACCAGTTGCTTGAAGTACTGAAACCTTGATATGCTTTTGTGAGCGAAAAGTGGTGTTGCTGCACATCTGCTTACAATGCGCAGACAAAGGTTCTATCAATCCAACAGAGACATGTCTGCAATGAATATGCTGCTGATTGAATGTACCCTGCCAGCACTTTACTGGCCTTGCAACACACTGCAGCCTTAGCTCTGCTATGAGACATACTTTCTGCAGCTGAATCATTAGCAAAGACACACATGGATGCGCTCAGCCGAGCAGAGAGTTGTTGATGACAACAAACTTGCATGATGTGGGCTGATTGTCATACCTGTGGAGGATGAAATGGCTGCTAATGTCCGGCCCCAGAAATTGTTTTCCGCAAACAGGATGACTGCCTGGTTCTTGGGCACCCCCTTGACATCATAGCCCCAGCGCCTGTCTCACACAACGATTGCTGCTTATATTGTCATGAAACATAAACACGACATGGCAATAAGTGGTGATGTGTCTGACCGCTTAAGCTCGCATATATATATGCAACCCTTGGAGAGCCTTGCATATATATACACATATATATATATATGCAACCCTTGGAGAGCCACATATACTCTATATATATATGCAACCCTTGGAGAGCCTTGCATATATATACACATATATATATATATATGCAAGGCTCTCCAAGGGTTGCAGATATATATAGAGTATATGTGGCTGTATGAACATGGTGTATCACCGTGCTTGCAACTTAGATGTCGGCTGCCTGAAAGACTTAAAGGGTCCATAAACGATTTGAACATGGTGTTGCAGACATAGGCTCAGGTTGTTCAAAAGGGACCAGCAATAGTTCACATATGTGATATGACATACCTTGCAAGCTTGCAGGCTGTTTCGCCTCCTTCCACTCCTGTATTCATGGGCAGCACTTTGTCATAGCCAAACAGCTTGGTGATGTACTCCTCATACTGCCCCAATACATCATTGTAGAAGGCTCGTGACGTCAGTGATAGCGTTTGGACCTGATCTATCAGTGCTTGAACAATCTGCACAGGACACTTGGTGTTGCAGCTTCATATGCTTTATAGTTGGGTTCATGGCCAGCCAGCACAGGTACACCCACAGAGACACATACCTTAGGGTGGTTGTGCCCTTGATTGGTGGCAGAATAGGCGCTGAGGAAGTCGTAGTAGCGCTTGTTATCTACGTCCCACACAAAGCAGCCCTCTGCCTTGTTCAGGACAACAGGAATAGGTGCATAGTTGTGGGCTCCATACTTGTTTTCCCGCTCAATGAACTGCACATTCAACAGGTTGTTTGGCGGGTCAATTGCCTTCAAGAGACCTCAAGAGACAGTGTTGAAGCTACAGCAGGACTCACGCTTTGCTGTGTTGACGAAGAAGCCTGAGCAGCAACAGCGTATTGCCGTGTACTGCCAGATGTGCTTGGCTGCTCAGCCAGAAGCTCTGTTCCTTCAAAACCGCGGAGACGACGTGCAGCAGCAGCCGCACACCGCCTCATCGTGTAATTGAAGCTGTACTATCGATTGGTCTACTTAGACCGCCGAAATGGACGCTAGCTTAAGACAATGAAGCTGTTGATGGAAATCTAGAAAGGAACTCTAGAAAGAGTTTCGATGTTGCTGATCAAGCGTTCCGGAAATTGAGCTTTGTTGCTAGGGTGATCGATGGAGGGCTGTGTCGACTGGACAACACGTGCACATTGACTAATGAACTTATCTTCTTCAGATTCTTCGCTAGGTGCAATACTCTCCACCTTCTTTGGTACTCCCGCCAACGTACATGTTACAGACTTGCTGCTAACTTAGCCAAGCTTGAGCACGTTATAGTCATGGCATCATTCACTGTTGCTTCTTCGTCGGCCTTGTTTGCAAGACGCGGATCCTCAGTACCATCCTTCGCCCCATCACGCTCAGTTGCCCCTTCTCAGCGTAGGACCCGCAGCGGCCAGATCAAAGCGAGTTTCCACGACACGGGATACCTCATAGCAGATGCTGTGAGCAAAGTAGCGGACAAGGCCGACAAGGCAGTTGGCTCGGTGAACGCCCCTGGATGGGTTTTGCCCGTCTCGTACGTTCCCTGCCCTGCTGGCTCGTGATCAAATTCGGCGGTTTGAGAGCAGCTGAGGGCAACAAGGTTGGCATTTGTGCTGCGTAGGGCAGTTGCAGTCGCCGTTATCTTGACTGCCTCCAGTTTGCTGCTCAAGCCAGGTAAAGCTCCAAGCAGAACTTGAGGATGAGTTGTTGCAACACAGCAATGCTATCGCAGATGAAGTGAAACACTGCATTTGACAACATGAAATGAAGGCAATGCTGTGTCAGGTGTTGAGGCTCAAGAGCAGATGGCAGAACGGGACTCCAAGAAGTGGAACAAGAAGAATTAGAAATCTAGATCTTTGAGCAAGCATGACAGTGAAGCGTGTGTTTTAAAGTAGTGCTTGTTGAACTGTACAAGTGAAACACATGACAAAGAAACATATGAGCCTAACCTTTTCTGTGTGACCGGTCATCACACCATCCCGCCTCTGAAACCTTCAGTGTTATCAGGGATGGTTTGATAATAATTTAGTCCTTGATAGAAAATGTGAGTGCCCAGCATGGGATGCTGCTGCTTCATTGCAATCTGACAGCTCAAGGGAGTCGGACAGATGTAAAAGTAATCTGTGCTACACACATGTGGAGGGCCTTTTCACTTGCTATGTTTCCACAACATGCTGGCCACATGTGCACAGTCAAGAATGAACTGTCGGCCACGCTTGCTTAGTAATACGCAATAGTAAAGCCATCTGACATGAAAGAGCTTTGTGACCGTAGCCTAGTCTGTGCAGCTATCTGGTTGTCTGCACATGTTGAGGAGCTATTCATGTACGAAGAATTCTACAAGACACTTGGCAACATAAAGCAGCAAAGCACCAACTATTATGTCTACTAATCAAATCTGCGTTAATGCAGTGTGGCACGATGTGTCAATATTCAAAATGCAGGTGCGCAAATGTCGTTGTAGCATTCGCTCCCAGGTGCAGGCCTGCATGCAAGCACAGTTTATGCACCTCCTCCATTTCTGCTAGGATTCTTTGGAAGCATCTGAACCATTAACCTATCAGCTCCCACAAATGATATGCTCGTAACAAAATGCAAGGCAAGAGAACCTCATCGTGAGCCTGCAATATGTGAGGAGGGCCAACTGCTTCTATGGGCAAGCATGCGATGCGGCGCATTGTTGCTAGAGTCCAGATGCATAGCAATCACAGGTTGCTGCTGATTCTCCCGAATCACTTCAAGCCACTGCAGCTTGTGCTGCTGTATGGCAGACTTATCTAAAGACAGAGCACATTTATTGATTGCAATGTCGAAGTATCTTAGTGTGCTTTCCTCTGAGTGGTGGTCCCTCTGCTTCTGCTTCACTAAGCAAGAGACCAAGGAGGAAGGTATGCGTTGGCACGAATCGAAATTGCATGAATCAGATTGTGCTTTGTGGCTATAAATGTCTGCCATGCAGCACTTCTTGCAACAAGCTGCTGTGGCTGACTTGTCAATTTGTATTACTTGTATCTACTCAGCACTTTCACACTGTCCGCATAGTGTGATGTCAAGGTATGCGTGCATATTCCTCTTTGTTCTCTTTGTAGCAATGCCTCTGCTTCCGCATTCAAGCTGTGATTTGCACTCAAGACGAACAGAACAGAGACTTGGCTGATGCCCTTCTGTCATCAGTTGAGAATTCGATGATGGAAAAACCATCTTGTCTGTTCAGACATGAACAGCGTTACACTCCCCTGCGCGAGGCGTACAGACCATGCTCGGCCACTTCTATGACATGAATTTGTGGCAATTGCCCAAGCCGATGTGACTCACATGATAAGTTATACGTCCCTGGAGGCATGGTGCCCACGTAGACGATGTGGTCTCGGAGCGTGTCTCGCAAACAAAATGTTCGCTCCATCGTTGAGAATGCGCATTTAGATAACATAGAATGCAACTGTTTGCATCTCTGCTCACAAAGGCAAGGTCAGCAACATCAGGTGCGCTTGTGCCTGACAAGGACGCTGCGCAGAGAAAGCAAGCCTCTCAACATGCGTCCTGTCCGCAGGTGGTTTTCAGAACGCCCAGGTCCCAAGACATCTTCCAAAGACATGTACGTCAGCATTCGAGCTCCTTGCTGCCATTTGCGTGTATAGTAACCGTGGCCAGCTGATGGATTCATGCTTTTCTGCAGTTGCTGTACTAGCTGGGGCTGCAGCTGCATATCACACTTGGTATGCACTCCCTGCAGCAGCCTGCCAGCAGGTCGCTCATGAAGGGCACCACGATGGTGAAACCGAGTTTGCTAACTGGTCTGCCACACACAAAGTGCGGCCCCAGCAGCTGTTTGAACCAGAAACAATCAAGGATCTTCAAAGAGTAGTTGCACAATGTGATGCAACAGGTGACACTTACCAACAAGCACTGCAAAAGCTGGGAAAGCCACAGCACATGACGCATTGCCCTGCACCATATTGTGAAGGAGCATTACATGGTAATGGAATGGCCAGGCAGGAGCAGTATCCACAGATCAACTGGAACTCGACTTTTTCACCACAAAGCAGCGTCTAGTTTGTCATCATGCATCATCAGCCTTCCAAGCTTGGCACCTCAGCTCCTTTGAAGCAGATGTTGCTAGCAAGACCTCACGGTCAGGCCAATATTTTGCAGGTCAGAAGATCAGAGTGGTAGGGAGCGGCCTGTCACCAAATGGAATGGCTTTCAGCTCACAGGGGATGCTCAGCACCGTTCTGCTGGACGACATCATCTCAGTTGACAAGGAGAAGCAGCAGGTCACAGTCCAAGCTGGGGCTCGTGTGCAACAGGTACACATTGCGCTTACCACTGTGATGCAACGGGTTCTGCATCATACACAATCTGGAAGTCCAGTGCCCACAAAGAACTCAAATTCAAGATTAGTGCAGTGCTGCTGGCATACAAGACATTGGCCATGCTGGCCTTGAACTTCAGGCCACTTCATGTCATCCTCCATAACGCTACGGTCGTTACAGTCAAAGCTCAGTCATCACAATGCACAAGCAGCTAGTGTTGCACTGCAGGTGCCACCTGCTTTGCTGGTACTGTTAGCGTCACATGCCATACTGCAACAGGGACTTTGTGACTTGACGTTGCACACAATGCAGGCTATGTAAGTGCGCATGGTCTGAGTCTCGTCGCTGACTGTCATCCTGTTTCTGAAGGTGGTGGAGGCATTACGGCCACATGGTCTGACTCTGCAGAACTTTGCCAGCATCAGGGAGCAGACCATGGGGGGGTTCACCCAGGTGGGCAGCCATGGGTCTGGAGCCACCATCCCCCCTGTAGATGAGCAGGTGGTCAGCATGAAGCTGGTCACCCCTGCCCAGGGCTGCTTGGAACTGTCCCAAGTAATGCCCTGCCCTGTACTTGTGTGTTGTACATGGCATCTGTCAGCATGCATGCGCATTGGGCTGCATGTCGGCTTGGCGACATCTTCACATGCTTCTTCTGCTCATGAGTGACATGATTAGTGACCAGGCAAGGCCCAAGTGCAAGCAGGTTGCATATTACCCCATGCACACTACTCACCAGGCAAGTGACAAACTTTTGTGGTAGTGGCAGCAGCACGCTCTTTTTTCCGAGAGGTTGCTTTTAACCTGTGGCGTACATCTATAAGCAGTCTGCTGCAGCCACTGAGGCAGTTCCACCCCAAGTCTGTCTGCTGGGTTCTCCCTTAGGCAAATCAGCCATTGGTTTCATATTCTTTCAGCAAGGTGCAGCCGCATTGTGCCAGAATGCATCTAATGCCTTTACATCCCTGCACACCGTTTCCATGGCGGCAACCAAGCGCTGTGCTCTTGTTCAGACTGTACCAGATAACTTGCTCAACGAGACCTCTCAAGATGTGCAATAGCCTTTCACTGTGACTGACAGTGCATCTGTTATGCACAGGAGCAAGATCCCGAGCTGTTTCACATGGCCAGAGTTGGGCTAGGCTGCTTGGGTGTTGTAGCTGAGCTGACCCTGCAGTGTGTTCCCTCACACCAGCTGCTGCAGCACACCCAAGTCATGACAAGGCAGCAGGTGCATGACCAGCACAAGCAGCTGCTGCAGAACAACCGCCACCTGCGCTACATGTGGCTCCCATACACCGACTCAGTGGTTGTGGTCACAGGCAACGCCTACAAAGAGGTGAGGATCTGCTCAATGGTGCTGTTTTCTTCACCTGGGCTGTCCAAAGTGGGCTGGTGAGCTGAGTGACATGCACAAGCACCCGCAGCATCACAGTGCACAGCAGTATCATGTTGGTCAGGCTTGTGTGCATGTGTGTGTCCACCTGCCTTGTGAGCATGGTATCAGCGTGTGCAAGGGTGCCAGTCAGTACTGCTGCTGCTGCTGCTGCTGCTGCTGCTGCTGCCTGCTGCTGCTGCTTGCTGTTGCTGCTGCTGCATGGTGGCAATAGCAGTGCGAGGGTTGCTTTACTGCTTTGCCACCCATGCATCAGCTTACAGTCGCCATCAGCCAACACCTGTCAGACAGGCAGGGCACTGTAGAAGTCAAGACATGCAGGGGCAAAACAACAATCACCCATGTGGTACATATCGTAAAGGCTTGAGTACTGTATTTTAGGGTGAAGAGATGCCTGCAAGCCCTGCGCCGGCAACACAAGACCACCAGCTTGCCCCCTTCAGAGAGCTGCTGCACAGCCTGTGCGGCAAGGTTCGGCAGGGGGTGTCGCCTGATCAGGAGCTGCCCAGCCAGACCATGGACAATGTGGACCGCATGTCTGGCACAGAGCTCCGAGACCACTTGCTTGCCATTGATCCCTTGGACCACTTGTGGGTGGCACGTGTCAACCAGGTACCTGTCCATACCCCATTGTGCTAGAGGCACACAGGTGTTACATCATGTTTTGTTTTACTACATTGTACTACGTTATGTACCTACATCTAATATCATGTCTATATTATCTTTCTACTATATACCTGAACTCTAAATTCTAAACCCAGACTCACATATGATCTTGTTTGACGGCTTGCCTGGTCAGTTGTGTTGCCATTTGGCTGGATCAGTGTCAGTCACAATTATGATAGGCACAATAGTGCTTTAGTGCTTGTTGTACAACCATTGCATGCAACTTAGCAAGCTTCTTATGCTGCACACATGTGCTCATCAGCTTGCTTATTCACAAGATGCACTACAGAATGGAAGAGTGAGATGTTGTGTGAATTTGCCTGTATGCCTCAAGTCGGCCAATAAGCTGCTGGTCCTTGTCAACACCAGTTGCATGGCATCATGCTGAACACTGTCCACCCTTGAGAGTGCGTAATGTAGAACTGCATTTTGACTGTCCCCAGGCGTTTCTGAGTTTAGATTTTTAGTGTAGAAATGACGTTTCCGCATAAAACAGATGATTTGGGACTGCAAACAGCAATTGGGACTGGCCAAGCTAGCACCACTCCTGCTACACTCCAACCTGACATACGCATGTGGTATGCAGAATGTGCATCAGGGATCATCAGAGATTATCAGGATCACCAAGAATCAGCAACCATTGTGCACAGCCAGCATGCGTCACATGGATGAGCGTGGTCCTGACACCACTGACACCTTGAACATTTAGTGTTAAGTGTATGTTGTTTTCCCAGTCATCATCTGTTGACTCCCCTGATGAGTCCTACAGACAGGAAATGTAAATTTGAATGGAACGTTGATGGCATGTATGATGTGGCAAACAGGCTGAGGCAGAATGGTGGAAACGCTGCGAGGGGTACCAGAGGGGGTGGAGCGACTGGCTGCTGGGGTTTGACTGTGGGGGTCAGCAGTGGGTCTTGGAAAACTGCTTCCCTTGTGGCACTGTCAAGTAGGTCCTCTTCTTGATCTTCTTGATCATCTGCACACGCCATGGCTGCATTGAAGTCAGTGACTCACTCAGTAATGCAAGAAGTGCAGGCATGCTGGGGGGAGTAGCTGTGCGTACTTCACCTCTGCTCCCCATCTGGCACTGTCAAGTGAAGTGGTATGCTATGTCTACATGCAGCCTTGTTCACATGCAGCATTGCTTAACTGCAGCCTTGTTCACATGCAAGTATGTTTGTTTGCTTGACGGGATTGTTATAAAAAGCCTTTTATCAGAAATTTGTAAAGTGTACGTAGCTTTGCAAACCTGCATGCTGCCAGGCACGTCCTATATGCAGATGTTTATTAGTTCACGTTTGGCTTTCATCACTGCTCTCAATCATGAGGTGCACTTTGCTTCCTGCTGCCACGATGCAGATACTGAGTGGGAAAGCCAACTGCTTGATGTGTATGGCGTTTCATCACTTGCTCACCCCTGTGCAGGGTCATCACTCACACACCCTGCTGGGTTCTTCTGACTGACAGTATGCATGATCAAGTCAATGTTGCATCTGCAGGCAGCCAAGTGGGGCAGACTTGCAGTATATGGAAGACCTGCTAAATAAGATTGAGGCTGCTAAATTCTTGCATCTGCAGGCAGCCGAGTGGGGCAGACTTGCAGTATATGGAGGATCTGCTGGACAAGATCGAGGCTGCCAAAATGCCGGCGCCCAGCCCAATAGAGCAGAGGTGGACCTGCGGCAGTGCCAGCCATATGAGCCCTGCAAGCGCAGCTGCTGAGGAAGGCGACAGCCAGGATTATCTTTTCAGCTGGGTCGGGATCATCATGTATCTTCCTACTGACAATCAGAGGCAGAGGGCAGCCATCACAAAAAGGTGGGAGCTTAACATCAAAACATGCTACTCAATAAATGAACGATACCGTATATACCCCAATAATATTAACATAATATCGACATCTTGAGCATATCACGTGATTCAGCTTGGCTGCAATGCTGCGGATAGCATACAGCAAGCCGGGCTGTTGCGGCAATCTCCTATGAAACAAGGCTGATTATAACTTTTTGTCAGCTGGTGCATAACAAGTCTGCTATTGCTTGCTGATGGCCCTTTGTGCCTGAGACAAGTACAATTGCGCTAGATTAAATGAATAATGTCAGTCTGAATGCACAAGCTCTGACCGTGAGTGCCTCTTTAAGCTTCTCTTTGTAAGCATAGTGGTGTTTGCGGCAAATTTGCAGGTTCAAGGAGTATGTGACTCTCTGCAAACGAGAGCTCTTCCAAAAATATGCAGCAGTGGAGCATTGGGCCAAGATTGAGCCTGCAGAGCTCAATAGCAAGGAGCTCAAGTTATTGCAAAAGCGGCTCCACAACCACTACCCAATGGCAGAGTTTAATGCTGCTAGGAAACGCTTGGACCCCAAGAGCATTTTGTCAAATGAGTTTGTTGACTTGGTGCTGGCGTAGATGGCCTGCTATAGGATTTGGCTGCTATCCACAATATAGAGATTGGTGAAAAACAAGCACATCAACAGGATCAAGCAGACTGAGACAAAGTTTGCCTGAGTGGAACTTTGCAAGTTGCATCAGGCATATTTTCTGGATGTTTCACGATCTTGCAGTACTGGCAGTTGCATGCTGAGCATAATTCTATTGACAGGCAGCTCGGATTCAGGGATGAACTTAGCTCTGCAGTCACTGTGAAGGCTGCTTGCTGGTCATGACATTGACACACAATCATGACATTGACACACAATCAATCTCAGGTGCTCAATCGATAAACTGCAGAAGTCATATTGCCTTGAAACAGCTCCTCAACTTACTGGTACTGCAGCAGCAGTGTGTGATTGGTGGAGCTGATAGCAGCATTTAATGCAAGCAAACATGCAGCAGTGTTTATGCTGTGACAAGTCCATGTACCCAGACAGCTGTGAACATTGCTGCTTGGCGACCTTGAGGTTATGCTACAGAGGTAGCCCAGCCTGTGGTGCATTGCAGCTGCTTGTCATTGCAGCGCACTGTACTGCTGCACTGCTGTCAACGCCAAATTTGTCAGATGGATTGTTGACCATGCAGATGGCAGCTGACGTCTGTTGTTAGTGCCATTAGTTGCAACCACATTCTGTCACGCACCAGCCAATGGGTTGGCATGTATGTGGGCAGCCTTGATCTTGATTTCCTGCACTGGCCTGTCAGCTGCACCTGCAACAGCTATGTGCAATGAAAGCTTTTGCGCCAAGACGGCATGTTGCAAGATTATAAGGGTTGTAGGATTATGCCATCCTAGTGGGGCTTTCACACCCTGTATCATTTTAAGCAGAAGACATCAGCGTTCCCATGCAATGGCAAACACACAGGTTACGCAATGTGCCAGCCAAACCATCAGGGCAGCTTCCAAGAATGACACCTACCAACTTTGATCTTCTCCATCTTGTCCAGAACATCCATGCCATCAATGACTACACCAACAATGGTGTATTTGCCTGCAGTCAAAATAGTAGTAGACTGTTTAGATTTCATGATGATTTGAGCATGATTGCCATAATTGGCACAAGCGATCGGCTGTGTTGGCTGGCAGAAACTTGTAAAATCCTTCTTCTTCTTCTTCTTCTCCTGACTGAATAATGCTAAGTGCTCAACATATTTAAAAGATGCCATATAACTATGATAATCTTTGTTCTCAGCTGATTCTGGTAGTCCATTTTACGCCTTGTGGTGATGAGGCCACAGCAGAGCACGTGGCTGGGCTATTGAAAATGAAAGCCAGGCTTGCTTGTGCTATGGTATGCATATCTCAGGAGGCGTCAGCAACAGTGCACGGATCATGCCACATTGCCACTTGGACATCTTGCGTTTCAGCGGTCTCGGGTGCTTGAGCCTGGTGTTAAGATGAGTCAGTTCAGCACGCCTATTTTAGCTTCGCTCATTTCCTTGCAAGGAAGTTGCAGACAACATGCGCTTAATTGAGTTATAGCTGGAAAGAAGGTGTGCAATGTGAGATGCATTGCAGTGTGCAATGAACATGCTATGTCGTATCCACAACCTTTGTGATGGATCGACCTATGCAATGCTCATGACCAGCGATTCCGGGCTTGGGAAATTCCCACTGAAAAGGGGGTGATGTAACAATTCACTGTCACAATTGACCGTAACTGCATAGGTAAATGGCCTTACAGCCTGACATGAGAGGTGACCCATAATCACTAATACTGCATCAATGCCAATTCCTCTCTAGCTGTGCTACCTCAAAGATCGAACCCTGACACAGTGTCAGTTACCAGAGTCAAGACCAACAGCAAGAGATCATTTGACACATCACTAAGCAAGCAAAGCGGCAGCTTGCACATAAATGGCTGAACTTCAGAAATACCACCCTGCAATGCATCTCAGGCATCAGATGACTCAGGGTGCTGATGGCGCCACAAAGGAATGAACCTGACATTTTTTTGCACACTTTCTGGAAACGCATTCAGCATGCTTTGCATTCCCTTGCTGCCTTGTTGTCGGTATGGTGAAGATGCTGATACAAACATCAAGAGCACTCTTGATGAGCCATACAAGTCTTGGAGCTTGGGGTAAAGATTTAAGAGCCTCCAAGAGCAGTAGTCGCAAGGCTCAAAATTCACATGTATATGTAAGTACACCGGACCCTGGCTCTTGCCAAGAGCACTTTGGACAGACTGCACACTTCTTGGATCCTGCAAGGTGTCTGAAAGGTGCTGCTCAGCGTCCCAGTAAGGCTGGATACCAGCCTTTTCTAGCTTGTCCACCAAGATGCTTTGCTGCAAGGGATATAGAAGTGACCCAATAAGTTGCAAGGTGTTTGTGGTGTCACTCAACCACTCTTGTCTCCTGGCTTCAAATTCCTCCACTGTGCCACTGAGTGCCTTGACACACGTATCAACGTATGCATTTGATGGTCTGAATTGGTGTTGATCCAAAGCTGAGTTGCTTTGAGCTAGCAAGGCGTCTGGCGTTCCTGTTTGAGACAGTAGTATTTTGAGTGAAGGATAGCCTGGCACATCTGGCTCTGAACTTGTAAAGGGTTGTTGATGCCTTGACCGCTTTGAAACACAAGCAAATATTTACGAAGATGAGTCTCGCTGCCTGCAAAGAGATACGGCTCGAGTTGGTCAGCGATACTGAAAGCTGCGACACAGTTCGCCTTTTGCCCTTTTGGCAGAGCAAGGTGCTGGGGTGCAGCAGCAAAGTACAACAGACGAGCTAATGAGTAGTGCGTTTCCAAGGTATCTTTGCTGATCAGCATCCCATATCGAGCTTTTCAGCCCACAGTCAGTCCACTGAAAACAAAAGAATGAGGAACCCCACAGAGGGCATGCTAGGGGTATGTGGGGAGTCGAACCCTGGTCCGAAACCCTAACTGCGAAACCAACCCGAGTAGCCTGGAAGTTTAAAATAAACTCTGAAGCGCGATCGCGAGGGATCGTGTGTGAGCAGGAGCTCGGGGACCACGCCTGAGTATGCGATGCATTGTTGTTTCGGTGCAAATAAATTTACAGCCTGGAAGTTGATGAAGTTCAGAGAGAGCTGCGTGCATCGGTGCAGGCGTATATTCGAAACAATCCTCGCACGCGCTACTTGCCGACATCAGGCCTGAATGAGCTTGCGAAAGATATTGCAAAACTTTGTCAGAATTACAAACCAGCCGAAGTGTTGGTGAACCTTTCAGACAACGACCTGACGATGAACTTTGTGCGAGAGCTCATAGAGCTGCTTGGCAAAGATGAGCACCTACAAGGAATTCTTGCACTAGATTTGTCGCTGAATCGCATTCAGGCGGGCTGGGAGGAGATCGCTTCCGTAATAGCCAGTCTGCTCAAGAAACCGCTTGTTCAGAAGCTCAGCTTGAGCTTCAACTATTTGCCGGAATTGGAGACGTTGAATGACAACCCAGCAGTGAAGCAGGAGCTATGCAGCTATGGAACACGACTCAGCTTGGGCTACGACTACCAGGAGCTTATTGGTGAGCCTGATATGGACTATTGGACACAGAATGCTCGAGCATTCAAGCGGGTCGCCTTTGGCAAACAGGAAAACTTGTAAGCCTCCCTACAGGCACTTGTTCAGGTATGGAAACCCGATCGAGAACACGTTCTTACAAGCTAAAGGTAAACAGACAGCTTGTTTGTCTGTTGTGCACACATCTGACCGCATTGTTCTGGCATAGCAACAACAGGCTTTAGGCGCCCGTGCACGATGCATGCATCTACATAAGCTTAGATTCTTGCATCCATTGCGCCCAATGCCGTGGGCAAAGGTGTGTGACATCTCATTGAGGCAACCATGAAGCTGCACATGCTTTGATGTTGAGCGTTATGGCCAGGGCAGAGCAACAGCTGCTAAGAGAAGCATCCAGTTCATTGAGCGCTTTCAAGCTCTGATGACGTTGTGCATTTTGCACAGGAATTCGAGCAACCTCCAGAGAGAACAGAGGCATGCTCCGCCGGGGGTCTGTTTGGCAAACTGTCCCCTGTCTTTTTACACACCTCAAGGTGTTCAAGGATGCACAGCCTCCACACAGGCTTCAGCAAACCGTGGACATCACCAAGACAGTAAATGAGCAATTTGAAAAGGGCAGCCCAAGGAAGGAACTGTGGTGGAGAGGTTGCTAATGCTTGCGGGCCAAGGATGGTGATCTCATGAGACACAGGCAGCTGATAACTGTTATTGACCAGGTTTCTTGTGAGTACAACTGCTTTTTGTTGCTTTGTCAGGCATACCATTCAGCATGTTGTTTTGGACTTACTGGGTGCATTCCGCATATTTTGTATAGCGCTGCTGGACATGGCAAATCTGGTGCTGATGTCCTCACACCATCAGCAGGTTTGGCTGAATGAACTGCTACCGCAAGCATGTACTCGAGCTCATTTCTTGAGAGCTTGAGCTGGTTGCGCCTTGGTGAACGGTATATTTCGAATGCAAGTCACTCATATGAACAGTGAAAGTGTGGCGCAGAAGGAAGCACGCTGAAGCTGTGTTATGTCGCTGTTTGGCAGTGATTCAAAAATACGTCAGGTTCAAAGCATGTCAAACGCAGACCCTCCAGGGCGTGTAGCAAGCAGGCTTGCAGCCCAAGCAACATGAATGCGATAGAACATGCATCCCATTGGGCTGCGACCCCAGACTTGTGTTGCATGCACATGCTCCATGATGCTGCCAATGCAGCATGCAGAATCACAGTATACCGGCAATTACTGTGCTGCAGATGACCAATGACACACACAATGCATGCTGCACAGCTGCTTGCGAGACAGGCGTGTTGTCCACGTGGTGGTCTCGGAGCGTGTCAAACAAAATGCTCGCTCCATGATTGAGATTGCGCCACTAGATGACATAGGATGCAACTGTTCGCACGTCTGCTGACAAAGGCAAGATCAGCAACTTCAGGTGCGCTTGCGCATGACAAGCACGCGTCGCAACGGAAGCACGCCTCTCAACGTGCATGCTGTCCGCAGGTGGTTTCCCAAAAGCCCAGGTCTCAAGACATCTGCCAAAGACATGTGCGTCGGCATTTGAGCTCCTTGCTGCCATTTGCGTGTGCAGTAACGGTGGCCAGCTGATGGATTCATGATGTTCTGCAGTTGCTGTACTAGCTGGGGCTGCAGCTGCATATCACACTTGGTATGCACTCCCTGCTGCAGCCTGCCAGCAGGTCGCTCATGAAGGGCACCACGATGGTGAAACCGAGTTTGCTAATTGGTCTGCCACACATAGAGTGCGGCCCCAGCAGCTATTTGAACCAGAAACAGTTGAGGATCTTTGAAGAGTAGTTGCACAATGTCATGCAGCAGGTAACGCTTTGCAAACAAACACTGCAAAAGTTGTGGAAGTCACAGCAAATGATGCGTTGCCCTGCACCATGTAGCGTGTCGCAGCGCGATCTGAAACAGACATGCGGAATCGGTATTCCCAGATCAAATGAAGCTAAAGCTTTCCACCACAAGCAGAGTTAGTATGTTATCATGCATCATCAGCCTTCCACAGTTGGCATACCAGCAGGTGACCCTCAGCTCCTTTCAAGCAGATGTCACCCGGAAAACCTCAGACAGTTGTTTTGCAGGTCAGAAGATCAGAGTGGTAGGGAGCGGACTGTCACCAAACGGAATGGCTTTCAGCTCACAGGGAATGCTCAGCACCGTTCTGCTAGACGACATCATCTCAGTGGACAAGGAGAAGCAGCAGGTCGCAGTTCAAGCTGGGGCTCGTGTGCAGCAGTTACACATTGCACTGACCACTGTGTTGGATGGGATTGTTCAACATGGAACGCTGAAAGTTTTGAATCTACAAAGCAACAAAACCCAATAAAAGATGATGCTGGCATTCAGGCCACTTCATGTCATCCTTGGTTGCGCTACGGTCATTGCAGTCAAAGCTCAGCCATCACAATGCACAAGCAGGTAGTGTTGCACTGCAGATGCCACCTTTTCAACTGGTACTGTCAGTGTCACATCCCATACTGCAACAGGGACTTTGTGACTTGACCTTGCATACGGTCATGTAAGTGTGCATGGTCTGAGTCTTGTCGCTGACTGTCATCCTGTTTCTGAAGGTGGTGGAGACATTGCGGCCACATGGTGTGACTCTGCAGAACTTTGCCAGCATCAGGGAGCAGACCATGGGGGGGTTCACCCAGGTGGGCAGCCACGGGTCAGGCGCCACCATCCCCCCTGTGGATGAGCAGGTGGTCAGCATGAAGCTGGTCACCCCTGCCCAGGGCTGCTTGGAACTGTCCCAAGTAATGCCCTGCCCTGCACTTGTATGTTGTACAGGGCATGTGTCAGTACACATGCGTGTTAAGCTGCATGTGGGCTTAGCCGTATCGACTCCTCATCTTCTGCTTGTGAGTCAGGTGATCAGTGACCAGGCAAGGCCCAAATCTTGCAAGCAGGTTGCATGTCATCTCATGCACAGTACTGACCAGCTGAGTGACATCGTAGTGATGCAGTCATGTGCAGCAGCAAGCTGTTACTGCAGCACTGGCTGCATTCAGTCTGTTGCTTTCACCTGTAAGCAGTCTGCTGCAGCCACTGAGGCAAATTCTCATCTGGGAAACACCCCAAATCTGTCTGCTGCATTCTCCGTTAGCCAGGACAGCCATTGATTTTGTATCCTTTTGGCAAGCTCCAGCTGTAGTCTCCCAGCATGCGTCTAATGCTTTTTCATCACTGCACACAATGGCCATGGCTGCGACCGACTGCCACGCTCTTGTTTACAGTGTAGCAGACAACTTGCTCAGCAGGAGATGTGCATTCTCAGGATGTGCAATAGCCTTTCACTGTGACTGACAGTGCCTGGGCAGCCCGGTATAATACTTGGCTTCTCATTAAACTGACGCCGAAAGGCATAGTCTTTTCTTTTCTTTCCTTTTCTGACAGTGCATCTGTTATGCACAGGAGCAAGATCCCGAGCTGTTTCACATGGCCAGAGTTGGGCTCAGCTGCTTGGGAGTTGTAGCTGAGCTGACTCTGCAGTGTGTCCCCTCACACCAGCTGCTGCAGCACACCCAAGTCATGACGAGGCAGCAGGTGCATGACCAGCACAAGCAGCTGCTGCAGAAGAACCGCCACCTGCGCTACATGTGGCTGCCATACACCGACGCAGTGGTTGTGGTCACAGGCAACGCCTACAAAGAGGTGAGGACCTGCTTCAACGTTACTGCTTTCTTCACCTGGACTGTCAAAGTGGGCTGTTGAGCCCCTTTGGGCTATGGCCTATGGTCATAGCTCCGGGCTGCCGCCTTGAGAGGCTCCTGTTATGATCGCTGAAAAGCATTTTCTGGGCTGTTGAGCTGAGCCACATGCACAAGCACCAGCAGCATCACAGTGGACACCAGTGTTATGTTGGTCAAGGGCTTGTGTGCATCTGTGCGCCAACTGCCTTGTGAAAGTGGTATCTGCATGTGCAAGGTTGCCCGCCAGTACATCTGAATATGCTGCTGCTGCTGCTGCTGCTGCTGCTGCTGCTGCTGCTGCTGTCGCAGCATAATGGCAATAGCAGTGCGGGGTTGCTTTACTGCTTTGCCACCCCTGCATCACCTTACGGTCGCCATCAGCTAGCACCTGTCAGAGAGGCAGGGCACGGTAGAAGTCAAGACATGCAGGGGCAAAACAACAACTACCCATGTGGTACTTATCGTAAAAAGGCTTGAGTGCTGTATTTTTGGGTGAAGAGATGCCTGCAAGCCCTGCGCCGGCAACACAAGACCACCAGCTAGAGAGCTCAGAGAGCTGCTGCACAGCCTGTGTGGCAAGGTTCGGCAGGGGGTGTCGCCTGATCAGGAGCTGCCCAGCCAGACCATGGAGAATGTAGACCGCATGTCTGGCACAGAGCTCCGAGACCACTTGCTTGCGATTGATCCCTTGGACCACTTGTGGGTGGCACGTGTCAATCAGGTCCCTGTCCATACCCCTTTGTGCCCCTGCACAGATGCACACATGAACATCATTGCACAGATGCACACACAATCATCATTGACAGCTTGCCGGGTCAAGCAGTGTGTTGCCATTTGTTTGGATCGGTTTCAGTCACAGGTATGGTAGCCGCATCAGTTCTTGTTGTGAAATACCATTGCATATGAGCCAGCAAGTCATTTATGCTGCACACATATGCTCATCAGCTTGCTTGCTTGCTTGCAAGGTGCATTACAGAACAGAACATTGAGGTGCAACTGATGTTGTGTGAGTCTGCCTGTATGCCTCCAGCCACCCAATGAGCTGCTGGTCTTTGTCAACACCAGTTGCGTGGCATCATGCTGAACACTGCCCACCTGTGAGAGTGCAAAGGGGACTGGCCAAGCTGGCACCACTTCTGCTACACTCCAACATGATATCCATGTTTGGTGAGCAGAATGTGCATCAGGGATCATCAGAGATCATCAGCATCATCAGGATTTATCAACCATTGTGCACAGCCAGCATGCATCACATGGGCGCATTTGAGCATGGTCCTGACACCACCGACACCTTGATCATTTAGTGCTAAGTGTACGTCTTCCCCAAGTCATCGTCTGTTGACTCCCCTGATGAGTCCCAATAACAGGAAAAGTACATTCATTGATTGATTGACTGAATGGGATGTTGATGGCATGTATGATGTTGTGAGCAGGCCGAAGCAGAATGGTGGAAACGCTGCGAGGGGTACCAGAGGGGGTGGAGCAACTGGCTGCTGGGGTTTGACTGTGGGGGTCAGCAGTGGGTCTTGGAAACCTGCTTCCCTTGTGGCACTGTCAAGTAGGTCCTCTTCTTGATCACCTGCACTGGGCATGACTTCAGTGAGGCTAGAAGTGCAGGCAGGCTGGGAAGAGTAGCTGTGTGTACTTCACTTCTGCTCCTCATCTGACAATATCAAGTGAGCCGGTGTAGTGTGCCTACATGCAGTCTTCTTCACATGCAGCCTTCTTCACATGCAGCCTTGTCATACTGTGTGCTGCGAGGCATGTCCTCAATGCAGATGTGCACCAGTCGATGTTTGGCTTGCAGTAATGCTCTGGATTGTGAGGTGTACTTTCCTTCCTGCTGCCGCGATGCAGTGACAGAGACTGAGTGAGGAAGCCAGCTGCTTCTGACCACAAATGTATGGCATTTCATCACTTGCTCACCCTTATGCAGGGTTATTACTCAGACACCCTCCTGGGTTGTTTTTACTGACAACATGCATGATCAAGTCAATGGTGCATCTGCAAGCAGCCAAATGGGACAGACTTGCAGTATATTGACGACCTGCTCAACAAAATTGAGGCTGCCAAATTGTTGCATCTGCAGGCAGCCAAGCGGGGCAGACTTGCAGTATATGGAAGACCTGCTGGACAAGATTGAGGCCGCCAATATGCCAGCACCCAGCCTAATAGAGCAAAGATGGACCTGCGGCAGTGCCAGCCACATGAGCCCTGCAAGCGCAGCTGCTGAGGAAGGTGACAGCCAGGATCATCTTTTCAGCTGGGTCGGGATCATCATGTATCTTCCTACCGAGAATGAGAGGCAGAGGGCAGCCATCACAAAAAGGTGAGACCTTCACACCAACAAAACATGCTACCCAATATAAGAGTAATACCACATATTCTCCAATGTGTACAATATGAGCATACAATATGTGTATTTCAGCTTGGCTGCCATGCTTTGGACAGCGTACAGCAAGCCAGGCTGTCCTGGCATTCTCATACGAAACAAGGCTGACTATATACGTGCATCACCTGGAGCACAGCGAGTCTGCTAGTGCTTGCTGATGGCCCTTTCTGCTTGAGATAATGACTATTACACTGAACTGAACGAACAGTGTCAGTCTGACAGCAAACCAAAAGCTCTGAGCGTCAGTGTAAGTTTCAACCTTGTTTACGTAAGCCAGATAATGTACTTGCAGGTTCAAGGAGTATGTGACTCTCTGCAAACGAGCGCTCTTCCAAAAATATGCAGCAGTGGAGCATTGGGCCAAGATTGAGCCTGCAGAGCTAAATAGCAAGGAGCTCAAATTACTGCAGAAGCGGCTTCACAATCATTACCCAATGGCACATTTCAATGCTGCCAGGAAACACTTGGATCCCAAAAGCATTTTGTCCAACGAGTTTGTTGATTTGGTACTAGCATAGATGGCCTGCTATAGGACTTAGCTGCTACCGGTATCCACAACATAGGGATCAGTAAAAAACAAGCTCATCACCAGGATCAAGCAGACTGAGACAAACTTTGCCTGGAGACGAACTTTGCAAGTTGCATCAGGCATGCTTTCTGGGTGCTTCACAATCTTGCAGTACTGGCATGTTGCATGCTTAGCATAGTCATATTGACAGGCAGCTCGGATTTAGGGTGGACTTAGCTCTGCAGTCATCGTGAATGCTGCTTGCTGGTCATGACATTGACACACAATCAGTCTCAGGACATCAACGTATAACACGAAGAAGTCATATTGCCTTGAATCTGCTCCTGAAATCACTGCAGCAGCTGTGTGACCGGTGGAGCTGATAGCAGCACCTTTTGCAAGCAAAAATAAAGCAATATTGGTCCTGTGAAAAGTTCATTTGCCCAATAGCCCTGAACTGCTGCTTGGCAGAATTGAGCTTATGCTACAGAGGTAGCCCAGCCCTTGGTGCATTGCGGCTGCTTCCTGTTGCAGCTGCAGATTGCGGTGCTGTTAGACGCCACATTTGTCAAACATATTGTTGACTACACAGATGGCTGCAGACAGTATCTATTGTTAGTGTCATTGATGTGACCACATCCTGTCACGCGCCAGCCAATGGGTTGGCATGTATGTGGGCAGCCTTGATCTTGATTTCCTGCACTGGCCTGTCAGCTGCACCTGCAGCAGCTGTGTGCTATGAAACCTTTTGCGCCATGCTGTCGGACTCAAAACAGATTGGGCTACAGATGTCAAGTATGAAGAATCAGAAGCGTTTGGTATACACATTGCTGGTCAAGCTCAAATGAGGCATTCGGCAAATACAGCACAATAGACTGATCCAAGGTTTGTTGACATGACTCAATCTGTGACATTAAGGCAGCTTGTTGCAGGATGATTCATGTTGCAGAATCATTCCATCCTAGTGGAGGGTTTTCAAACCCTGCATCAGATTTAAGCAGTAGACATCAGCGTGCCCACGGAATGGCAAAAACACAGCTTATTCAATATAACTGCAGTACCATTGGGGCAACTTTCAACTCTGACACTTACCAACTTTAATCTTTTCCATCTTGTCCAGGACATCCATGCCATCAATGACCACACCAACAATGGTGTATTTGCCTGAAGTCAGAACCTCTCTCAAGCCTTGCATCTTGACATCGCTGATACTGCCAATGTACTAATGATGGCTTTGCACTTTTGATCTAGTGTGTTAGGCACCATGCCTTGACTTTATGTAAGATGCAAACAAAGCTGGTAATTTGAGCGATAAATTCTTTCTGCAGCGGCACGGGTGATTCAGCCTGATAAAGCAATCAGACAATACAACAGTATGCAAATCAGCAAAACACGATCATCTGACTCAGAATGTACTTCAATAATCCTGTGACAGGAGTGAGCATATGTGTCCGTGAAGGGTGCAGAATGTACTGACCATTCAGATGAGGGTGCTTGTTGTATGTGATGAAGAATTGACTGCCATTGGTGTTTGGTCCGCTGTTTGCCATGGACACAATGCCACGCTTGGTGTGCTTGAGAGCATCAACAATCTCGTCAGGAAATTTGCCGTTTGGTGTAGGGTATATGCTTTTGCCACCCTTGCCTGTGCCAGTTGGATCTCCACCCTGTGTGACACCCAGATACGAATGCTCTGAGCATGCTAAGTTGATGTGACAAGAAGATAATGATGGAATGCTACCATGTGTTAGTTTATGCACCATATGCATGCTAAGAAAGAGACAGTGGCGCATGCGCCTGCACTGAGTGCAAAGTCTTGCTGGTTTATTGCATGTTTCATGCCATGACTGTGTTCTAGTGCTTGAAATGCAGAAATCGCAGTCTGGTACCTGGATCATGAACCCCTTGATGTTCCTGTGGAAGATTGTGCCATCATAATAGCCACTAGCGCAGAGAGCTAGAAAGTTCTCTGCTGCCTTTGGTGCCTGCAGAGCAGAAACACCCCGACCGAGAGTCTCCCACATGACTCTTACCAGGCGAGCAGATGAGTAAATGACTTTCAGCTCACTTGTTCGCAGAACAACTCGATTTTTATACTTCCTAAATTTGTGTTGAGTGTCACTGCCTGCAAGTAACGCCACAAGGCTATGGCCGCTGTCAGTAATATACTGGCAAAAGCAAATGCACAAGCATCACCGCTCAACAGTGTGGGGAACTTACCATGCACTAGTATAGTGTCTCTGGGCAGCTACCACGGCAGGCTGATCAAGGCAAGATTGCGTCGAGCGTTATGGTGGACGATACCAGTGCTTCAGACAGCAGTGTAGCTATGCGCTTTCAGATGCTTGGCTGCGTTCTGACGCACGTCGCCACCCGTCTGCGGTTGGTTTTGCTGGGATGCATTTTCCTCTCGTGCTCAGCGCTAGTACAATTGCTACGCCGTCGCTGCACCGTCATGCGCGCAGCTGCTACCCCCTGTCCTACGCCGTACAACGAGCTGAATTGCCCACGTGAATGCCGCTGCGCACTATTTGCGTGCGTGTGGATCACTCTACTGGCAAACATTTCCACACCGCGCTTCATTGCTATATAGACTCTGAAAAATGCAAGACATCATGGCAAAGAAAGATGATACGTCCGCATCCTGTCGCGCGTCTGATCCCTGTCAGTGTCGTTGTAGTTCCTGCTCTTGTTGCTATTGCTGTGAATAAAAGTGAGCTTGGATCGCGACTAGCAAGGCCACGTAATTTGCTGTCGGGATCAAGGCATGGGTCACCTCGATAGCAACCAGTACATTCTGGAAGAAGTTTTTGCGGCCTCAGTCACCGAGGCTTTCGAGCACCTGAAGCAAATAGGAAGCTTGTATCCGCTTTCGCCGTTCACGGCAAGTCTGGAAGGCCTGACTCAACATGTGTTTGGTGTCGGCAGCAAATGGCGTGAGCACCGCCGTCACCTATTCCTGAGAGACGTGATGGAGTGCGAGGTTGTGCAGTGTGCTGCCCCTTCTTCTTTCAGCATCGCTAGCAACGATGGTACGGCAGCTCAAGGCACTGCTAAACGTGGTTTTTGAGGAAGTTCATGTCAACACGCCTCAACCATGTCGGTTGTCAGCATATGCGCTTTCTGCAGGCTTCAACCAGCTGCGGTATGACTTCTCCCTGACTGAGCTGGGCGCTAGCACAACTGCAGTTCGTTGCACCGTGCACTGCTACACAAGCCCTGGGGGACAGGGCCAGACTGCAAGCCCAAGTGAGAAGCTGGCTATTATGATGCAAAACCAGGATAGATTTGCTATCAGGCAGATGAAAGGTGCTTTTGAGGCTGAGCATACACTGCCTGTTTGTTAAAACACATGGGAATAGTCTGCCAATCTTGAGCAACAAGCAACAGCAAATCTCCCAGCTGCGCTCAAATGATGTACATTAGCAGTCGCACTGGAACGCACTAGAGTGGCACAATGCGTTCTTTCAAGCTTCCTGTGCAATGCATGCCATGATGTAGAATAGACTATTGGCAGTAATGCGAGTGCGCGTGTGGCAAAGTAGCAAGTAACAGCCTGGTCAGCATAAGCTGGAGGTGACGTGAGTACGCCTGTGATGGTAGGGTGAAGTATAGCTAACTAAAGGTGCAGCTGTGATAGATGTCATATCCAACACTGTAATTGTGGTGGTATTTTGAAAGCATCGTTTCAAAAAATGAGGACTTGCTGCATCTGACATTTCCTTATTTTCGTTTGTTGTACAGAGCACAAACAAAAATAAATAGGTATCTGTGCGTATCCGTGCATGTTTTGGGGATTGAAACGTTTTGCAGGAATTGCTGTGTCAGAGTGCAACAGGAGAAAGCTGTCAGAAAGATTAATGGTATGCACACCATGTCAAATTTGCCAGTCCAATTTATTGCTTGTAGTGACAGGCTGTAAGGGTGGACAATGTGTCGACTCCACAAGTATAGGACAAGCATGCAGCCCACACACGTTCAACAGTTGCCACTGTTGTCCTGCATGGGTATAGATATAGCGAGAACGTGTTAATGGCGCTTAATGACAGCAAAGACACACTGACATGGGTGGAGGTTTTGGAAGTACACACCGCTGTGTGGCATAACAGATCATAAATCGGGTTACCACCACAAGCATGACCGGCCAAAGTCGGTGCAACTTTAGAGTAAATGTTGTCAATCTCAATGCAAAGCATATGCCACAGCACACTCACACCTGATCATTGACCATGTACAGCAATCCCACTCACTACCTGTCCTACAGCACCACTTCTTCTGGTCCTACATCATCACCATACTGAACACATACACATACACCCTTGAGGGGTCACACCTAAAGGCTGTCTTGCTTACTGTAAATCTTGACACTTGCAACTCTTCTAATGGCTCTCTAGATCTGTGCCAACAGCAAGTCTGTTGACCTACTGCTTGTCAGTCGGGTCATGTTGCTGTTGGCACGTCTCAGATCATCACTGCTACTCTGCCTCTCATGTCGGAACTTGCCATTGCTGTCACGCCCATCCAATCTTAGGTCTGTGTCACTGTCTTTTTGCTCAAATCTGCCAGGATATAGGTTCCCATTGCTGCTTCGCCGCTCATGTTTTCCAAGGTTGCGCTTGTCCCCTGTGGGTGGGACCCCTGCTCTAACTGCTGGGGTGGGCGGGGGCCACAAACTACGCTTTCCCTTTGTATCTCCCTCAGGCGCAGCTGTGATTTCTGGTACTGGCGAAGAAGATGGCAAGGCAAGCTGGAATGGTGAAGTAGCCGCAGAGCGCTTGCCTTTGGTATCAACAGGGCTAGTTGGCTCTGAAGAAGAAGCAGGACTGGCGTAAGATGTCCTGGCAGGAGCAGTTTGTTCAGGAGTGCGAAGATATCCATTGGAAGGAGACGCCTCTGGATTTGAAGACGAAGAAGCAGCAGGAGATGAGCCAGAATTGCGCTTGAGATGCTGTAGCTTCGTTGCGACTGTGAGGCGTGCCAGCTCAGCATTGGCACCAGCACTTTTCAAAATCTTGACCAGCTCTAGGTCCTTCTGCTCAACTGCAATCTGCAAGGGGCTTGCAGCATTTGGGCAGTTCTCGCCGTTGATGTCCACTCTATACCCTCCCAGCAACACCTGAACATTTGAACGTTGCGTCATCACATGCTGCTCTCATTGCAGGTAAGCAACACTGATGCTGCACGACTAGAGCTCCAGCAAAATGTAGTCTCCCACAGGATTAAGTCTTTTCCAATGATAGTGCAAAGCAAAGTACATTCACTGGCATGTATGCTTGCACGGTCGCCAACAAGCGATTTGATGATCCTGTAAGGCAGGGCTGCATGATCTGAGACAGCACAGGCACAAGGCAGCACAGCAATATAACTGCATGAGCACAATGCAGTGCACCATGGCTTTTTTCATGGTCTGCACCCGTTCACAGACCCTGAAGCCTGTCTTCTCTGGGGAGCCAAAAACAGTGCAGCAACATATGAGGTTCTTGGTTGTACCTTGACAAGGTCTATGTCGCCCCTGTCGCAAGCCAGATGCAGGGCTGTGGGACACTGGGAGACCAGGTGCTTGAAGGGAATAGCAGGCAGACTGTCTGGGCTGAATGGCCGGTTCACATCTGCGCCTTTTTCTACTAGCAGCTGCAAGCATACACTCTCTTTGTGAGCAAATCTGCACTGCGTGAGTTGATGCACAGGACAATGCTGAACTCAGCTTGTTTGAGTTGGAGAGCATGGCCATATTGCCCACTGACAGATGGGCAAAGCGTACTGTTGAAAAGGTGCTGTCATTCATGTTGTCAAGCGACTTTTTGACAATGCTCATGCTGACCATGGCAACAATGCACATTGTGACAATGTCACCAAAGTTCGTCAAGACAGTGTCCTTCTGTGATGAACAAAGACATGTTCATCCTTTGTGCACTCCAGCATATGATGCAAGTGTCCTGGAAAGGGGATTGCAACAGTAAGTGGAGTACCTGTAGAGTAAGCCTTTGCCTAGCTGTTGTTTTGCTGGGTTTGCCAACCAGGGATTTGTCATCAAAGAAGGTGGGAGCCAGTACACACTGAACCGGCGTTCTGCCCTTCCTGTCAGGGGCATCCACAGATGCCCCGTTGGTCAGCAGCAACCGCATGAGATCTGGCCTGGCTTCATATGCTGCCATATGTATGGGCCGTATGTACTGGTCGTATCCCCTGAAGTATTGGCCTGCACCAAGGACAAGCAATCTCAAGACAACATTGCTCAAGCTCACAAGGGGTAAGTCTGCAGGTTGCCCAACTTGTTGCATACTCAGAATGCTGTTAGAGCGTTCCTATGCAGCCTAAAATCAGTCGCATGCATACATAATTGGTGGGTTGCTACGCACCATAAACAGCCTGAAGTCCGATCTTTGCAGTGCAGAGAAAGGACAACACCATTCGACTAGTACTACTTCAAGTGTTGATAGCAGCATATGGCCACAAGCCAGTTTAGCAGGCTACAGCAGCATAGAGACAAGCAGACAAGCAGCAACACAGGTAGCTGAGCATCCTCTTATTGCCATTTGCTCATGCACGCAAAAATGACTGGCTGATGTTGAGATTGCGCGAGAACACCTGGCAGTTGCACTGCACCTCACAGCTGGTTTGGTGCACTAAACCACTTGCAGTGATGTACCTGTGTCAGCCTCAATATTGCAGTTCTCTGTTTCAAGCAAGATTTTGACGACTTCCAGGTGGCCGCACCAAATTGCATAATGTATTGCATATGCACTGCCCCACTCATCACGCGCATTGGGCTCTGCCTGCTTGTCCAACAAGATCTTGACATAGTTTATAGCTTTTTTGATATGGTCTGAGCAGTAGCACCTGCCAACATTCTCTACAGCTTCTATCAACACCTGCACAAGAAAGTGTTTTTCAGGCTTGGAACACACATGTACATCCTGCACAGCTTGAATTGCCTAAAGTGATGCTGCTTCTGCTACGTGTATGCACTCAGCAGTTCTGACTATGGTTAGAACCGATTTGAACTAAGCGAAGCGCCTGTGCAGCTGTCTCGCCAATGTACACTTAACAGCAGACATACATCAGCCGACAACAAGCACGTATCGTTCAGGCATGGCGAGTGTCAGCTTCCTGAGTCTTAAATGCGATGCATCCTGCGTTAGTCGCCACGACGCGCTGACATCGCACCTCGTCTGCTGGAGCCCAAGGCCAATTCCAGTATTCCAGTGACGCGCTGTTGCCCATGGCTCCGGTAACGGTGCTTCCAACACGTGCACCGCCCCTGTCACTCGCGCTCTGTCACGCTTGCCCAAACGTTCGCTCCGTCTATGTATACAAGTGGAGATCGTTCCTACAGCTCAGCAGCTTGAATACACAGAGCGCAATCCCTCAGGTGAGGCCAAAAACTCTGGAGTAAAAAATGCAACGGAGGTACGACTGTAAGGCTACCTGCCGCAGGCGTCGACCAGTTGAATCTTGCCTCGGCGATGAAATGCCATCTGGCCCGCGCCTTGAAATCGCCCTGCCCCGTGCCGTGCCGCAATCAGTCATGCATTTGCTGACTTACCATTCTCAATTAGGGTTTTACCTGGGGGCTCATCTGCTTCTTCTTCTTCTTCTTCTGGGGTTACCAGCAAGAATGTAGAACGGGCACCTAAAATGAGCAGCTCAGGCATTGGGTGTTATTTGTCTAGCCATGGGGCATAAGACTTGACAAGCTTTTGCCCTAGGGGGCAGGCCTGTCTGCATGCTTACCTATCACATATAAAGGAGACTAGTCGTGGTACACATGCCGATCATCATCTTAATCTGCATTCACTGCGAGTAGTTATGTACCAAGTTCATGGGCCACAAAATGTCCATGACCATGAGCGACACTCCTTATATCTCTGATAGGCATGGCTGCATGTCAAAGCTAGTGCACAGCATTTGGCATTAAACTGATGTACTTTACAGCCTGAATCGAATGTTCACTATATCATTTCCTGCCATGCTGACGTCATTTCGCCAGTCAGGTGATAGTACAACGTTGCGCCTTGCTCTCAGCACAGACCTCACGCACATGCTCATGATTCCTGGCCATTTGCAGATGCAGCATTGCCATCTGAAGACTGCTGAGGCCCTGTTGCTGGTTGACTGGGTGCTGCCTGACCCTGATCAGTGTTGCTTGATGAGGGACCAACCTCTTGAGCATCCTGGGCTGATGCAGCAATTGCTGCTTGCTCTTGCTGCTGCTGATGCCAATGTTGGCGGTGCATTGACAGCTGCGAGACCTGGTGCTGCAGCATGTCCAGCTGTTGTCGCAGGACCTGCATTGACAGCCTGATGGTCAGACATGCATGCAGAACAAGCTGGTACAGAATAACATGGTCAGACATGCATGCAGAACAAGCTGATACAAAATAACATGGTAAGGCATGTCCATCACTCAGCTGGCCTATGCATTAGCTGTCTCTGGGATGATACCAATGGTAGTAAGTCACTGCTAGTAACAATGATGATGATGATAATAATGATGATAATAATAGTAATAAACGCTTTCCAGCTCTCTGGGGATCAACACAGTAAAGCGTTGTGAGTAGTTCAGCATGTATGAACACCAGGGCAATTCACGAGGCAAATGTAGCTTTGGCGTACACCACCCAGACATCCATACACAGCAAAGCTGACCTGTTCCATTGTTTCAGTGGATGCCTGAACAGATGCTACAGGCTGGTTCATGACAGCTGCAGCAGCAGCATGGGCCGCAGCATTGGCAGCACTTGCAGCTGCTGCTGCAGCTGTTGACTCTACCTCACCACCAAGAGGTAAGACCGGGGGCATTGATGATCCTGCGAGCAGCAAGTGAATATGTGATTGCCAAGCCAAAAGCACCCCGTGAAGAGACTTTGACAAATGGGTCAAAGCAAGCACTACATTGCTTGCCATACAGCAGTTAACAGCACACAAAGATTGAAACATAGTTGACAGAAGCCCTGTGCCTGATGTAACAACTGCACTCTTGTGCACGAGGCTTGGGAGCAGATGTCAGACCTTAAGGATGCTACGCCCATAGCAGAGAGCACATGGTACCACTATTGCAGGGCAGCAAAACAATGAAAGGCAGGACTGACCAGAGGGAACCATGGTTGGAGGCATCATCATGTTGCCATAAGGAGACATCATCGAAGCTGCTGCAGCCGCCGCAGCCGCAGCTGCAGCAGCAGCTGCATGATGCTGTGTTTGCTGTTCTGGAGTTGCATTCACAGGAATGGCGGGAATGCCGACGTTTGGCATGGTGGGGGGGAAGGGCAGCAGTGGCAGCATGGGCAACATGTTTACGTGTCCCTGCAAACAAAGCGAATACTCAAACATACATCACAGCAGCCGCTCAACAGGATAAACAAGGAATCGAGTACAAACTGGACATGCGCAGACCTCAGGACAGCAACTTTGCAAACACATAGCACTTTGCCCCCTCAAAGTTGAAGACTACATTAGCCTTAAGTCAAAAGGAACTTCACATACCTGCAGTTCAGGAGCAACGCTGGCTGGGTTGGTCTGGCCAGCATACTGCATGTGCTGGTACCCCATGGCTGGAGCAAACAGTGCCATGGACGTTGCTGGCACCCACTGAGGCATGTTCCACACATACCCATAGTTGGCTGCTGCCCAGCTGCCTGCTGGTTGAGCCTGGTCTGCCTGCTGCCCCTGCTGACTTCCCCCTGCCTGCTGCTCTGCATTTGCCTCTTGTGGCTGCGCCCCGGATGCAGGGGTGCCCCCAGTGTTGCCCCTGCCAGGGCCATTCCCATCGCCTGCACCTTGGCCACTGCTGCCTGCAGCACCACCAGCTGCACTGCCACCAGCACCACTGCCTGAGGGCTGCTGGCCACTGCTGCCACTTCCACCAGCCTGTTGTTGCTGACCAGTGCTGCCAGTATTGGCCCCAGCTGTGGGCCCAGTGGCTGCTGCGGCTCCCGTGGGGACTTGGTGTCCATGTGCATGAGGATGCTGCTGATGTTGAGGAAGCTGGCCAGGGAGATGCGCTGCAGCTCCACCATCCTGCATGAAAGGCATCTTCGGTGACCACAATAGATACACGCTGGTGAACACGAAGCGACAAATGCAGACTCATGTCTGAGGGCTTTTATGGCGCAGTGTCGCATCAGCAGCTGCCTTATCAATAGCAACCTGGGCATCTGATTAACAGTGCAAGACAACAATGACAGCCGCCTTGGCGTTGTACTTGATTATGTGTTCGAGTTGATGTTACCTGAGCAAGGGGGGGCCCTTGCTGCTGACGAGGGGGCTGAGGGGCCCTTGGTGCCAAGACTGATGTCCGGCATGTAGGGCAACTCTGCTGTCGCTCCAGCCATGACCTGTTTGGCAGCCACAGAACGTCATGAGATCATCAGGATCTGTCAGAACAGCTGGTGACTGGTGAGCTTTTGGTAATGATGACTGCAAAGCCAACAGGCTCATGTTGCGAAGCTTCTATCTGGTCTTGACTTTCTGCTGACCAGAAATGGATGCTGCTTGTCACCCAGCTCACTTTGGCTAAATGCTATTGGAAAATGCACTCAAACGTCAACAAGTACACAGTATGGTGCAGAACAAAGCAAGGTCAAGCAGCATCTCACAAGCAAAGGCTTTGGACCATGACGCATGCAGCAAGGCTTGAGCATAGGCGATGAGGCCCAACCCTGAGGTCATGCAGACAGATAACATGCTGGCATGACGGAGGCCCTGAGAAGTGAAACTGCGTGACAGCATTGAGGAGCAGCACCTGAGGCAGTGCAGGTGGAAGACATGGCTGCAGGACAATTTCTTGTTTCTAGAGGAAGCAGTCATCTCTTCACGGCATATGATGCAGATGTTGTCACTTCTCTCTAGATCCTCAGCAGTTGCATCTGGAAACCTCTCGTCCATGTTGACTGTCACACGCCTGCACCGCAGAGGCACGTTTCAGCGTGCCACAAAAGCTGCATTGTATCTTACATGGCACACACAAGCCTGATGCACAAGTCACAATGATGGGCAAAACAGCTTAATGCCAGCACCTTTGCTGTATGTGGCAGGACTGCAAAGTCAGCTGGAGTGGCCTCAGAGACTGCACAGACAATTGTGGCTTACCTGTATCTCAGGAAATCAACGACTCTGTTTCTAAAGTTGCGGAAGGTCCAGTACAGATCCCTCACCTGCACCATTGAGCAGCTGTTGTGCTAGCACTTCTCACATCAACACCACACTCACCAGCAGTATGATAGACCAAAGAGGTTGTAGATTTGAGGATCATACCAGGTGGAGAGGCAGACCATAGTTGGTGAACACAATGACAAAGAAGACCAGGTAGACGCACAGGTGCAGCATGTCTGTCAGCAGCTGCAGATAAAACACGTAAACTCCCTGCAGGTCAGAGCATACGCATGTCAGCCAAAGCACAGCACATGCAAAATTGAGTATGCAGTCTCAGTTTGCAGTGCGAATGTGTATAGCTGCATGTAAAGTTGGGGAGTGCTAGAAGGAAGAGCATACCTTGTTCTCCCATCTTCCATCCATGTAACTGTCAAAAGCTGAGAGCAGATACTTGATGAAGGTGCTCACAATAATTGAGCATTGAATAACGTATTCAAAGGCAAACAGCAGGTGGACAGAAGCACTGCGCTCCAGTGTCTTTGAGATGGTGAATTGGAGAAAAAGGCAGTCAATACCCTGGAGAAAACAAACATGTCAGTGTACTAAAGCTGATACGTGCTGCAGATCAGCAAGCACTAAGCAAAGCTGTTCAGATGCCAATGGCGTTGTCTCACCAGTAGCAGGTTCATAAAGGACACGATTCTCAGGTGGTGCAGCCTTGAAACAGTAGGAGTTGTTTCTATGTAGTCTACACGGTCTTGAACAAGCCAATGGAAGACTTTGACGAACGTGAGAATGACAAACATGGCGACAAAGTCAACATTGAATTCATCTCTGAATATTGTCATGGCCAGGCAAGTCTCCATGACAGCCTGACTGATCCTGTCATTTATCCTTTCAACCTCGGACTCTCTCAACGTGCCTAGAAACACCTGCAAAACCCTCCGCGGTTAGACACTAGACTGAGCAAGCATAACATCCCTGTCCACAAATACCAACCTTGGTTGTTAGGTTGTAAAGGGTTAGTGCCATCGCAAACGCAAGGTTGCCTAGGACCGCAATGGCGATCTTGCTCGTTGACAAATAGTAAACTGCTGGGAAAAACCTGCAAAAACATAAAGCGTGCGCATACATGAACGAATTTTGCGGCAAGCTAGCACGTCAGCAAGCAACGAAGATCAGACTCACTGCTCTCTGGTGTAGAATGCATGGTAGATTACTGCCGAGGCAGTAGCACTGCTTAATCCGATGTACTTTCGTAAACCTATCATCGTGGTGAACGCTGTTGCCTGAGAGAGAGGTCTGGTAGATATCGCTCTGGGAACCGAAGGAAGGTGCAATTATAGACCGCCATCTCTTCAGCGGTGGCCGATTCCCTTATCGGAGTGTGCGGCGTTACACCTTTGGTTTTGGCTAGGTTGAGCGGCTCGACCTGTACAAGTGGTCGCGATCAGTTGTTCCAATGCACTTTGCAGCACTCCATGAGGCTGGCCGTATCTGCAGCCATGGAGTCCCGCACAGAAGCGTTACCTGCAGTTCTGCCTGTCTACATGCGACACGCAGTCCGTCTGCGCGCTGTCACTTTGTGCAGGGAAGCTTGTTGAATCTCCGGACGTGGAGACCAGCGCCATGCAGACAGGTCAGTACTAGGTTCATGTCACCTGGACAGATGTTGTCTAGACTTCCTTCAAACCAAGATCACTATACCCCCCGTGTAGGGCCAGCGCTGCAGGCGATCAAATGTCGTCCAAGCTGCCATGTTCGATGACCTGAGCAAAAGCTTGGACAAGGCATGGGACATGGTCCGCAAAGATGGCAAGCTCACCAAAGACAACATCAAGGAGCCTATGCGAGAAATCCGTCGAGCGCTTTTGGAAGCAGATGTAAGCAACAAGACAATGACATGTAGTTTGACACAGCTCCTGTGCGTGTCAGGGGCTTGCTTATCCGCGGTGTGCGCTTGCAGGTGTCCTTACCTGTTGTGCGCAAGTTTGTGAAGCAAGTTGAGGAAACTGCCTTGGGTGTCAAAGTGGTGAAGGGCATCAAGCCAGATCAGCAGCTTGTCAAGGTTGTCAAAGATCAGCTGATTGAGCTGATGGGAGGAGAGCAGCAGGGACTAGTCAAACCTGCAAAGGGCCCACAGGTTCGCCTGTCAGACTCAGAGCTTGCGCAGTGCTTGCTGTCAGCTTTTTGCACATGCAGTGCCAAGTGCCATGTGTGGACTTGGGCAAAAAGTTGTGCTGCTTCAAGCGTATTGCCACGTGAGATGCCAGACGCTGAGCAGCCAATCTCACAAGGCAGCTCGCCAAAAGATCTGTTCCAACCATCCGTTCAAACCATCCGTCCAAACCGTCCGTCCAAACATTGTGGGTTCTTGTAGTCTGACTCTACAAATGTTGAGCCACACATGTTCAACAGCCACACGTGCTGTCTGCACACCACAGTCTATCAGCAGTGTTTGTTTCCATCTTGCATGAAGCATCACGCTCCAGCTCCCATACATAGTGCTCACGACCATACAGACAGACACCATCTCATCCACTCAGTTGAGTCATCCCTGGCTTTGCCGCAGATCATCTTGATGGCGGGGCTGCAAGGTGTGGGCAAGACAACAGCATGTGGCAAGCTGGCACTGTTCCTGAAGAAGCAGAAGAAGCGGGTGCTGATGGTGGCCACAGATGTGTACAGACCAGCAGCCATTGAGCAGCTGGTCAAACTGGGGGAGCGCATCAGTGTGCCAGTCTTCCAGCAGGGCACTGATGCCAAGCCTCAGGACATTGCTGCAGCTGGCCTCAAACATGTGAGCATGCCCTGATTGTCACAATGCAGACCTGAGCATAGACTGTTAACTGTACTTTGTCCAGTGCTTGTTCATGCAGTCAGCAGCACATTGCATGAGTTGTACTTATATGATGTAAGAGCAGAAGCTGACCAGGACATTGCTGCAGCTGGCCTTAAGCATGTGAGCATGGCCTAGAACCATCTCCATAATGTAGAAATGCATTTTTACTGTCCCCAGACATTTCTGAGTTTAGATTTCAAGTGTAGGGATGACGCTTCTGAACTAACACAGACGTTTCGGGATTGAAAAGAGCTGGTTGTCACAATTGTGAACTGTATTTTGTCTTGAGCTTGTTCATGCGGTCAGTAGCACATTGCATGAGTTGCACTCATATGATGCAAGAGCGTAAGCAGATGAGGACATTCTGGCAATCATTGCCTTGAGGAGGGTGTCTAGTCGCACAACCCAGCATCAGATGTGCAGTCATACAGCTTACAGTGTCATGGCGATCATCACTGTTGCCAGCACCATCATCATTGCATTTTTTTTGTGGGCTGCAGGGCCTTCTGAGTAGAGCGCCTTGGTAATTTGCCTCGGTGAATTGTCTCTAAGCACTTCTGTCTTTGACAATCTCATCAATCATCTTGCAGAATGATGCGCTCTTCAGCGTTCCATGGTACCACATGCATGCCGGTGAAAGTGACTGCAGAGGCTACCACACAGTGGGCAGAATAACATATCTTCCCAGTAGTGTTCTTAATGCCACCCTTCAGGCGCATCTCTGAAGGGCACCGTTGACAATGTTTGCAGGCCACAAGTGAGAGGTACGACGCGGTCATTGTGGACACAGCAGGGCGGCTGCAGATAGATGAGCGCATGATGGGTGAACTGAAGGCCACACAGCGTGCCATCAAGCCTTCAGATACATTGCTGGTGGTGGATGCCATGACTGGTCAGGAAGCTGCTAGCCTCACTAAGGCCTTCAATGAAGCTGCTGAGCTGACAGGTGATCAGCACGGTCTGTCAGCCTAACAGACCAGAAGAACAAACAGAAAAGAAACGTTCAAGCCTTTCAACAATCATAACGGTGTCCTCGTGAGGCGGCAGCCAAGAGTGGTTGAAAAAACACCAATCATGTCAACGATGTGTGTCTTTCAAAGATACAACATTGAACTGATGAAGATGAAGTGCGTCTCCTGCCTTTGCAATCTTTGTGCTGACAGACAGACATTGGACTGTCCATGAAGCTGCTGGGCTTACAAGTGTAGAGTGCAGCCTCATGTGGCTTAGGAGCGACTGCATACCGTCGCTGCTGCCAATTGAGGGTACAGCTGCTGGGGTACAGCTTATGTCTGTACTATTGCCTGAGCCTATGTTGTGCATGTTGCTGTACCAAAAAAGGACTACTTGATCACAAGCTTGACACTTGCTGTCTCTCATGCTTGTGGTGCTAGTGAGTGTCAATGAGCCATGCATAGCAATTTGACTGTCATCAGCTGCATTGTCACATGGCAATGCTATGTTTTGATAGGGGCCATACTGACGAAGATGGATGGAGACAGCCGAGGCGGAGCGGCGCTGAGTGTGAAGGCAGTATCTGGCAAGCCCATCAAGTTTGTAGGTGCTGGAGAAAAGCTAGAAGCGCTGGAGCCTTTCTACCCTGACAGACTCACCAGCCGAATACTAGGTAAGCAAGTTTTGCATGACTGTTTGATGTCAGCACCCTATGTATCTGTGCGTGCAAAGCAGCATCACAGTTTTCTACGGCGAGTAGCTTGCTATGATGAGTCCCTTCCCATTTTCAGTGCTCTTTCCATCATGCGTACCTTTCTGTAATGAATGCCTTTCTATGACACATGTTTTTGAACAAGCGCCTCTGCACACCTGTTGATGATGGGCTGAGTAAGTGTAATAGCAGAATCTTTGTACACCCAGCAGATGGTGCCTGCCAAGAGGTCCAGGGTCTGCTGCAGTGCATCTTTGCAGCTGTTGTGCATCCACACCGTATTTTGCCCTTATCAGAGATCACAAAGATTTTTGTGAAAGGTATGAAAGACATGGCGGCTCATTTGGATTTTTTGGCCCAACGCACAGAAAGATCTTCAGAAGTGCCTTCATTGAGCGCAATGAGCTCTGCTTGACCTGCCAATATTTTGCTCTTCCTGCCAGATGTCAGACAGCAGCAGCCTTTATCCAGCAGAGCCAGATGCACTCCTGCATCGAAACAGTTCAAAAGTGATTTCTTGTGCTTGGCAGGCATGGGAGATCCTGTTTGAAAGTGAATTTCTGCTTTGCAAGTACAGGGGTTTCTGTCTGAAAGTGATTCCCTGTGCTTCGCAGGTATGGGGGACGTGTTGACACTGGTAGAGAAGGCTGAAGAGTCCATCAAGGCTGATGAAGCCGACGAGATGACGAAGCGCATCATGCAGCAGAAGTTTGACTTCAATGACTTCCTGAAGCAGAGCCAGATGATGTCCGGCATGGGAGGAATGGGCAATCTCACCAAAATGCTGCCAGGTCTGCACACATGGCTGCACACATGGCTGCACACATGGCTGCACACATGGGCTACCTGTCATGCTTTTCTTGTGTTTGAACATTCTGGCGCCTCATATCTCTTCGTCTCATGTTTCTGTTGTCATGTTGCCTGTTTTGCATCCATGGGCTGGTGTTTGTGCTGTTGTCGTCAACTTCACAGGCTACATGGGGCACCAACACACCAGAGTGCTGACAGGTTTCATCCTACATATGGATTGCATAGCATTTAGTCAGGTTTGCCTGCATGTCTGGTGCTGGAATTTTAGTCTTGGAGATGAGATCCAGCGTCAGATGCTCACAGGATGCTGCCGGGTCTGCACACATGGCTTGGTCACTGTGCTGCTGACTATGCATGCATGCTTTGTCATCAGTTCAAGCACTGCTGTCTTCCCAGCTGTGTGGCCTAATGCAATATGTGCTCAGGTGTGAGTGTTGCAATCTGGGCAACACAATCCGTTTGATCAGCAGAATCAGAACCAACTACCTCGCAAAGCAGTTACAGCGTTCAAGCTATTTCTTCTGCGGCGTTAGTCCTTGCTGGGTGCTTTGCTCCTCCATCCTAGTCAGCATCCTTGTCAGCTCAAGTATTGACTCCAGGTCCATTTGGAATGCACAGTGTTAGCTCTAGCTGCACAACCGAAATGCACATTGCATGACAATGCTCAATCACACTGCATGACATCATTCAATCATACTGCATCACAGCAGTGAACAACACAGTGTGCATGATGCAGATGTTAACAGCCAAGCACTTCCCAGCTGAGCAATTGGACTATGCAGGTATGAACAAGATCTCAGAGCAGCAGATGGCTCAGGCAGAGAAGCAACAAAAGATGTGGGAGTCCATGATCAACAGCATGACCCCTCATGAGCGTGAGACTCCAGAGGTGCTGGCCTCAACGCCCAGCAGGCGACGACGCATTGCACGAGGCTCAGGACGAAAGGAGCTTGATGTGTCAAACATGATTGCCATGTTCACTCAGATGCGCTCCAGAATGCGAGACATGTCCAAGTTGATGAAGATGACAGGCGCTCAGGGTGAGTCAGAATGTGATGCTGTTTGTTTCTGTATCAGGACAGGCATTATGCCAGCCTGGGTGCAAATGGGATCTTGCATACTTCACAGTTGCCTATGGCAATTGTTCAAGGGCGTGAAGATCACCAGAGGCTGCATTGAGCATTACATTTATCAAGCACCACATGGCATGCATCGTTGTGGACACAATGGGTGAATGACTGATAAAGTGTTACCTTCTTGATGCTGATATCACCAGCTTCCTATCTGATATGTTAGGTCATGGACATGATGACGAGAGTGTCTGCACCTGTTTGTCCGCAATACTGCCAGTGTGCGCAACACAGGTCTTGCGCATGGCGTGTGTCATCAACACCTGGCTGTTGATGATGTTCCAAGACATTAAATTGACGCCGAAAGTCTTTTCTTTTCTATTCTTCTCTTCTCTTTTCTTTTCTTCTAGACGTTTTCCCTGCAAATGTTGCAGGCATGCCAGGCATGCCCAGCATGACGCAAGAAGAAATGCTAGCAGCCACACTAGCTGGCAGTGGTCCTAAGAAGGTCAGCAAAGGCAAGATCAGACGGAAGAAAGGGCAGACCAGAGGTTTGGCAGAACTAGCGGGGTTGAGATGATGACAACATGGTCTCCCCGTGCTTATGCAAATCCGGATTCATTATTTCGTTTGAAGCTGCAAAGGACAGCCAATTTTGCTCTTCTGGCTTGCCTGGGCTTACGACATGTTGATGCAGCACTCCTTTGTTGGAAGCAGTCATTTAATGATGACAGATTGTCCCAAAGACAAGCTTGCTCAGTGTTCACATGTGTCAGTTTGCAAAGAGATGCGGCTCACAGGCCACCAGCTCAGCAACGCTGCTGTTACACAACAAGACACCATGCACCTCCAGGCTGACTTAAGCTAATAACGTCAGGCGTGATGACACCAGCACTACCGTATGACTAAAGCATCTGCCAGCACCCATGACTTTGCGTTCATCTCAATAATAGATACTCAAGCTCAACTTGCTGTACACACACACCTCCAGAACCAAGGCAACAGCTCAGCCAGAGGCCAGGCTGTGGAGTCGTGGCTGTGAGAACAGCAATGAGTGTGTGCTTTGACCTGCAGACAATTGAGAATCCTTGCCTGCATGCTGCATGCTGCGCTGCCACCCTGGGGTTGGCATTTTGCTCAGGGAAGTGGCTACAGATAGGGCTCTTCATGCTGAGCACTGATGCAGCACTTGTTCCATATTAGAACATCCATGTGCAGCACTTGCCTCAAACTGCTGATATGCAGGCAAGTCTGGCATCTGAGGTAATGCAGAGGCTGTTAGCCACTGATACCGCCTGCATCAAAGATGATCCTGGTATTGTGTAGCATATCTGCCAGGCGGCTCTCTGTGAAAGGCAGGATCTGCGTCAGTGAAAGGCAGGATCTGCGTCAGTGAAAGGCAGGATCTGCGTCAGTGAAAGGCAGGATCTGTCTCTGTGACAGGCAGGATTTGTCTCTGGAGGTAGGTGCACCGATGGATGTCTTGCTGGGGTTCTGCTATTGTACAGATGTCTGGTCATTTGAGGCATGGCCCTATGCAAGGAGGCATGAGGCTACACAGGCAACATTTTAGAATACTAGTACTTGCCTGCTTCTTGCATTTGTGATTTGTGACTTTCAGTATATCAGTGGACAGCGGATGCAGAGCCTGGCATATGAGCAAGTATGCCAGCTGGTCTGCGCGAAGTCACGCATGCATCATAATCAACAGCTGAGTGACTATTTATACCCTGAACACTGACAGCAGCAGCATTGTGGCCAGTGCTAGCGTGAGATTAACGCCTGCCTGACCCAGTGGGTCATGCTTTGTACAGCATGTTTTCCATTGTTCAACAAGACAATTTCATCTGATGCAAATGCTTGAGGTTGCTGCTGCTGCAGCAGCCTGTCTAGCGATTGATGCCCACTGCCAACTTGGTACAGGCTTTCACCTGGCAGGTGCATTGCATTATGTCGCATGTGATGATGATTCCGTGAGGACAAAGCAGGCAATTGCGTAAAGAACACGGTACTGCAGCAATTGGTTGGCCAATTCAGGCCCCTCGTTCGGTCGGCTTCCGGCTGCTGCACACCAATCTTTGCCGAAAGATAATCAGCAAGTCTAGGGCTGATTCTTCGAGAATCTTGTCAGAAACGTTGCAGCGCGCATATCAATTTAGCAACTGCAGTCACCGTATAGTTGTTTGACCGGACCGCACGGCCTATAGTAGGATCGCGGAAATCTCAGAGAGGTTAGGTACTGTTGCAGAACATGTTTGTGCCGCAAACGACTGTTTTGACGTACGTCTCGAAGACAGGCGCACGCGAATTACAGTAAAATGTAAACCCCGACTGATCAGTGACCCGATCGGGACAGCGACAGCGATGCGAGTGCGTTTTGTTCATCAAACAGTGCACAACAGTCTTGTCTTGGCTTGTCCCTGTTGCAGCACCCACCAAGACTACTGGCGTACGCGTATGCGCGTGGTTTAGCGGCCTATATTGATATCAGCGTTAACGTTGAAGTCAGAGTCATGACATGTACACTTAAGCTTGCAATATTGTGTGCTTCCCAATATGCCGGTACGTCTGCAGGTGCCGACAACGTTGAAGGACCTGCTTAGCAGGCTTTGCAAGCTCCAAGAGAACCCAAGAATGTTGTTATAACAGGTAATTACCTGTTCTACCATCGTTCAACAGGAGAGGCAGCGCGCTGCGCATTTAATTTGTAAATTGCGAGGTGGTCGCGTCCACTCCGACAGCCGGACAGGTCAAGCGTTCGTGTTGCGAAAACGAGACCGTTTGTGTACTGCGTGGTGTTTCCGATAGGTTCAGATCGAAGCTCAACCTTGTGTGTTTGCACGTGCACATGCATTCGCAATAGCAGCTCCGTCAACAGGTCTTTACACGATCGCATGCGCAAGCATCTTGCACTTGTGCTCTGCAGGTGGGGTCCAAGATGTCATACATCAACATTGGAGACCTTACAGGTGGCAAGCAAGACTACTGGTCTTGGGCGAATCTGAAAAATTTTGTAGGACAGGACGAAGCAGCTGAGCATTTCTATGCTGGTGAGTCATCTAGTGTTGCTGCTTACAGCTGTTTCTGCAGACTTGCAACATGGTCTTGCCAAGGCATGCCATCATATTTGCCTTTGCGGCACACTCAGCAACATACATATCATGTGATGATCACATATACAAGCAGTCACATAAAGGCTCAGGGCTTGGACCAGTGATCACTGTACACATGAACAGCTTCAGCAATGGTCTGCAAGCAGACAGCAGCACAGCCTAAGCTTAAAACAGGACTTTGTCAATGCGCAATGCAATTGCTGCGCGTAACTGCGTATACACATATGCGTATACTGGCTGGATCCCTTGCAGAAGTTCTGTATGCCATGTTTGATTCAGGTGGACCATACTTTGCATGGAACTGGAACATGTTCCTCTACACCTGCCTGGTAGTCACAACCATCTACACCTTCATTGGCTGGCTGTCAAAACACACAAATCTGGTCGAGAAGTCCAGCAAGCCACAAGACATGTCAGATCTGAATGTTTTCTTGCTGGCATCCCACATCACCTTTGCAATCCTCTTCACTGCACAAGTCTTTCCATACACATATTGTGCTTTTCATTTCTACTTCACTACATATGGCTTGAATGACTGGACCATTCCCTGGTCTAACAGCATCATGATTTTTGGCGTGTCATCACGTGTGGTACTGTATGTGATTGAGGGCTCAATTAGAGGCGTGATTCGCCCTTTTATATTCGTCACTGCACACCATGGGCTGTTCTTTGTGTTTGTCATCACCGGTTTTGTCACTAGAAGCATTTTTGCACTCAAGGTTATGATCTGTATCGACCTTTTCGCCTCCTGGGAGTTTGTGCTATTCTGGACTCTGATTGCTAGGAAACTAAAAGTTAACACAACCATTGTGAAGGCCCTGCTGTTCATTGGCATCGGGCTTTACTTCCTAACCAGATGCTTGCAGTTTGCAGTTCTTGCCAGTCTGTTTGCTTATGGCTATCAGCCAATGAGTCACACAGCGCACAACAGAGGCGTGTACTGGGGCTTTGCTTTGATGATCATCTGCTTCCATTGTATTCAGACCTACACATATGTTATCTATCACAATGTCTGGCGTAGCATAAACAGGGCAGCTGCCAGAGAACGTGAGAGGAGACTGGCTGCAAAAGCAGGAGAGAATGTTGTTGCCGATGCCCAGGCAGTAACGCAAGTTTGATCCCACAGGCTGACTCTAAGTGCTGATATATGCACATGCATACAACATTTGGCAGCCCAGCAGTTGATTATCAGAGCTGATAATCCATTATAGGTGACTGGTTGTATTTTGTTTCATGCAGCATGCGTCTGAACAAGTTGACACCATAGGTAGCTAGATCAGAATGATATACGGTAGTGATAGACCTTATTATCTGAATTCAGCTTTGGTATGTAGACTAGGTCCTGTTATGTTGCTGAGCTTGCGCTTTGGAGCTGTTTGAAGTTGTATGCTCGTCTATGTGGTTACCAGACTAGATCTCTGTAGACTTGCTGCAGTTGTTTCTTGCAAGGTCATGAGACATGACATGCTCATTGTGCTGATACAATCACCAGCACTGCTAATTCATCAAACAGGCTGATGTTCTTGAACATGACTGATGCTGTAAAGCTGCATCGCATTCTGGTGTCCTGTTTGGCAACATCAGCACAAGCTCAGTACGGTGCATTGATTGTGGGTTACTACTATGCCAAGCTATAGCAGAAAATTACTCAGCTGGTTGTGTTGGCTGGAGGTGTTGATCAATAACGCAGCAGAACTACTCAACCTCACAAACGATCACTCAAGAGCAGGTGATACCAGGCATAGTACATCAGCCTCACACACCCAAGAAGTTATGCAGATGTAGCCAGGATAAAAAAACGGAGCTGGACACAGTGCAGCATACTTTGTTCACCTCCTTGCACTCCAACCATCCCATGGACCAGATGTGCAAGCTTGATCTTGAACAAAACAATGAAAGCTGTAGAATGTCACGTATGAAATATGACATTGTGGGCCATATGGCCATGCCTTCAAAAGTTTCTGGGGCAACCAAGCAGAGAGTTCAGATTCCAGGTTGCTCAACATAGAACTCCTCATCTGGTTGCTACAAGCCTTGCAGACATGCTTGAAGTGGCTAAGCTGGGTACATTCCGTACATACGCTGCATGCAGCAAAGTGTACATTGCAATTTATGATACTTTGTTCACTTGCCGCAAACTTTTGCTTGAACAATCTGATCTGACGGTACTATGATAGCAAGCTTGAATCCAGATAGGCTCTTATGCCCTTGGATTCCTCAAATAAACACCGCAGCTTAAGT
>JAABUP010000194.1_pt1 | contig 139043 bp, 76 predicted proteins | sample 5559201 | NCBI WGS metagenome assembly JAABUP01 (sample SAMN10711887, study PRJNA513373) | rock metagenome | isolation source: Antarctica rocks | place: Antarctica | reverse complement strand
GGGCTAATATCGTTTATAGAATCGCTATTATACTCTTAGGAAAGCTTTATTTAATTTAGATTTTACTACGGAAAATGATTTTAGTTCTTTTACTTATTTAATAGACGTATTACTCGCCGAATATAATACTACCCTCCGTAGCCTTTAGGTACTTAGTCTAAATCTTATAGGTAAACGAAATAGAGGCTATCGATACTATTTTATCCTCGACTACCTAAGGTAAGTATAATCGGGTCGAAGGTAGCGAGTCGGTTATTTCCTACTAGTAGTATCTAGTATTTAGATAGAGTGCCCGTACGATTAAGGGGTTATCCTTTAGACTACTAGAAACGGATACCTATAAGGGCTTAAGTTTTAGATTACTATAAGCGCCTATAAAAAAGATGCCGTAAGCTTTCTTTCTCTTTTCTAAGTTATATAACTTTTTCTTTATATACGTAAATAAATATAACTATCTATAAGTACGTTAAATAGCTATAAGTAGCGGGTAGGAGAGAGATCGTATTAATTAACTTAGGCCGCTTAGTAAGAATCGTAGGGGAGCTAACTAATCCGGTAACCTAGTAACCCTCTATCCTCTTATTTATCGGTCGAAAAGCTAAATATTAAGCTCTCCGAGAGCTCTTTCTAAATTATATTAAGAAAGGGCGTAACGACGGTATCGCTACTCTACGAGTCGATAATATAAGCCTCTATTCCGACTATCTAGTACTCTTTACCGAAAGCGATCCGTCTATAACGGTTACGTTAACCTCGAACTTATCTTACTATAAACCCGAATCGTTCCCTATTAGGTAGGCGAACGCTATAACCGTATACGATACTTATAATATTCTATACGCGCGAATACTCTATCCCGTTAGCGACGTACTATATATTTTTATAGATAACTTCCCTAGCTTTAACGCTATCGTAGATCGCCTAAAAATTTAGGCCGTTACCGGAGGAGGATCGAGTCCCCTCGAGTAAGCTAGACCGAGTATCGTAATCGTTAAACGCGGTAACGAGGCGAGCGCTAGTCCTATATATAATCTACTCGATATATAAGATATCTAATTTAGCCTAGATTAGAAGGTCCTAAAAGATTTCTACTCCTCTATTAAGGTCCTATATCTAGCGGACGAGTAAATATCCCCGTTAGCACGATTTCGACGGTTAAAGGAGCTACTATAGAGGTAGATAGATAAGATACGAAACCTACAATTACGTTATCGATACCTCTACTCGGCCGTATACTTAAATAAGTTCTTTTATATAGCCGTATCGTAGATAGTAGCCTCTATTCTTCGACTATTTAATTTCGTTATAGTAAGCCGACTAGGTAACGAAGTTAGTCTAGACTACGCCGATTATCTTCTCTTATTCTATCGGCTTAGGATAGACTACGGTCTATCGTACGATACTATAGGACGTTTCGTTACTTCTACTATTCTACTAGACGCGTACCCCCCTAAGATATATCATAAGTACCTACGCTAGGAATAAGGAAATAACGAGCTAATTTAGTACTTAGACTTTAACCCGAATACGGTCTATAATACTATCTACTACCCCTCGTACCTTAGGTCGCTCGTTAGCTTATTTAAAGCTCGATTATATTCGGAAATAGAGGTCGCGAAGTAGGCCGAGGATTAAGAGTAATATATTAAAAAGTACTTAGCTATATACTTTATAGATATAGTCTCGGTCGGTAAGACCGCGGCGTAAGTATATTAGGGGAATAGAGGCGGCCTCGGTATTCCGTAGCCGTAGCTTTAAAGTAATAGTACCTACCTCTAGTATATTCGCCGGAAGCTAGAAAACCTACTCTCGTACGGATATACTATTTATAATACCTATATACGGATCTACGGGGATAAGATACCTATTATAGATTATTAATATTATATCGGGGCTTATATCTTATACCGTTCCGGGGATAGTACCGTTAGACTTAAGCCCTTCTCCGCGGGCGAACGGCTTTTAGCTATTAATAGGGGAGGAACGTATAGCGTTATTCCCCTAGATATCCTAGCGATTATTTAAGGTATAATAGGGAGTAAACTTTAGATTTAAGACTTATTTAATATAGCGTTCGGCACTAGTATCGGTAAGCTTTACGTTCCGATCTTACGGGATATTAAGCTAACTAATAAGATAGGCGGTCTTATTATCTATATCTTATTCCTACGTAGTATAATAGCTTCTTAATATATTTATATTTTCGATACGCTAGCTCGAAAACTCTTTAAACGCCCTTAAGGGCGGACGAACTTTATTATACGCCTTCGCCTCTCCTTAAAGGGTTAGTATAGGGATAGCTATTACGATATAAACGCCCTCGAAGACTATTTAAAGTATAATTTAGGAGCCGACGATCGTATATTTAGCTATTAACCCGGGGTCGTTACTACTAAAGTTAGCGTTATCGCCGCTACGATCGGTAATACCTCTCCGGTTATTTTTACTAACTATAACGGACCTAGCGTAAGGAAAGAAGAATACGGTAAGGGCGTATATTATACTTAGGGGTAAATGACTAAATAATATTTAGGGTATACGTATATTCGCCCGGATAAAGTTAAGGATAAGCCCTATATCTAGGAAGCGTAAGTATCTCGTCGTTATAGGAGACTAGAAACTAACTTCGTAGTAGTCGAGTAACTTCGGCTATACCTATATAAGTATAACGGCGGAGTCGTTAGGCGAAGTACGGCTAACGTATAATAGTCTATATAGATTAGTATAAATTAAGGTATCCGGACCGGTTTAGGATAGTAGAATAAGCGGATATAATAACCCTATTAGAATTACGTTATCGGAGCGCCTACGTAATAATCCCTCTCTTTAGGCTCCCGACGTTATAGTATCCCTTAGTATAGGCGTACCGAAGACCTCGGTATCTCCCCGGACTACGGATTTTCGCTATATAATTCTAGACGGCTATATACCTCGACTTTAGCGATCTTATATATCGTCTTTTAATAGGTAAAAGATTTAGGATAAGCTTATAAGCTCTATAGACGAGAGAAAGCGAGAGGATTATATTCGGTTAAATTCTCTCTTACCTAACGATAAGCCGGCGATTAATAATACTAATTATATAGAGGAGCTACGAGAAAGCGTCTACGTACTACGAATATATCGAGATTATAAGAAGATACTCTATATACTACTTACCGCCGTATTCTATTTCGAGCTAGCGAGCGCCGAACGCGTTCGAGAAGGCTAATATCGTTATTATAGTACGATACGGTGTCGTCTTACGGGGATATCGATCGTAAAGTTATTAGTAAGACTTAGTATATCTAATCTAGCTTTTACTACTAACGTCGAGACTTTAGGTTATTATAGAGGTCGTATAGATTTATATATATTATACTATCGATATTAGAAGAAGGTTAACTTTTTAGTTCGCTATCTAACGAAACTAGTAACTATTTATAGCGAGAGCGTTATATAAGGGCGACGGAAGATTAGTACTTTCCCGTAGATAGTACGGTAGTTTAAAAATTATTAAAGGCTCGATACCCCTTTTAGAACGGCTTTTTATAGGGACTTATAGGACCGATCCTATAAGGGTTATATACCGAATATTAGCCTAAAGAGGTTAACCGCTAATAGTTAGTAAAGATTATAAAAGTATAAGAAGCCTCGACTTAAGCCGCGTTCTATAGGGTCTCTATTAGAGATTCCAGAAGAATCTTTATAGGCATAATGGGACGAGTATAATCGGTGTTCTAGTGTCTTTTCGCTAAATCTATTCGAACGCCAATACGGATAGCTAGCAAATCAGAAGGAATAGATTAATGTATAATAACTACCTAATTGACAAGGTTATCAAGCCCGTCCGTGACAAAGTTATGCATTGTGTACATACTTGCTAGGGGAAGATGTAGTGTTTAATGATAAATGCTGCCAGGTTATGTAGACTACGGCCAGCTTCCCGTGCGGGGTTAACTACTTCAGCTTAATGCCGGGCTATTAGGCTTAAGTCCCTTCTTCTCGTCATTAGCACCGGAGAGGCTCGATATTTATATACGGAGTAATCGTCAGGTCCGGGAATCTCTTAAGGGCTGAGAGCACAGTTGGGCTGTGTTCCAAGTCAACGAACTGCGTCTTATCCACAAATGCATAGCCGGAAGCTAGAGGTGTGCCGGCATCTTCTAGTTCAGGCTGTACGTTGAAAGCGTTCTTGTAGGTTTTCACCTTAGCGGACAACTCTTTTGAACAACACATCCCGGATCCAGTCTGAAATATGATCATGAAGTGCGTGCTCCGCATAACAAATTAGGTATCATGATCGACTACATCGGCAAATCTCAAAAGTTTATGTCAAATCCGGATTTGCTAACTCCGGAAATGTAGGTAAAATCGTGATTTTATCGCAATTAGCAAATGCGCGAGCTAATATCACGATTTTAGCAGGTTTCGCAGGTTTAGCAAAATCACGATTTTTTAGCAAATCACGTGATTTTAAAAAGTTCGATTTTTTCGATCTTTTTGATGTTCATGATCGACTAAAACACTCGGGAAGGCTATAGGGGATGAACCACCAACACCACCTAAAATCAGACCCCAAATTCGGTCGATTCGGCCGATTCTCTCGCGGGGGTGTTGCCCGGGGTGGTGCTCGGGGCCATGCGTGGGGTCATGCGCACAGCGATAATGGTGGTGCGCTGGGCTAACGCTGGGCCACGGTTGCAAGGCCTTCGGGGCCACGGTCGCAAGGCCTTCGGGGGTTCGTACGGCCTTCGGGGGTTCGTGCGGCCAAATTTTAGGGTTGCTAATATGGAAAAAAGCGTTGGACATGGGCGGAACGTGCGAAACGTGCTAAATCGTGCTAAAACCTGATTTTTCCGATAATATCCAAAAAAGCGTGCTAAAATAAACTTTTGAGATTTGCCGATGTAGCTAAGGATTCAACAACAGCAAGTAGCGGCAGTGATTTCTCTACTAATGCTGAAACGGCTTAGCGTGGGTCCAGCTTGTCGCTCCCTGCCCGTTCCTCGCCGCAGTACCTCTTTGCTCCCAGCGTCCTAGCTCTCTCTCGGCTACTGCTGTAGCTCGTTGTCGGTCGGTATATCTTAGAGGCTCGTAGATACAGGCGGTATCGGTGGTGTCTTGGTGTTAGGCTCGCGTATTCGTGTTGAGGTAACTGACTTAGTAGCAGGCTCGCTGTCGCGTTTTCTAGGCGGTATACGACTAGTGGTGCCTAGGCCCTAGAAGGATAACTAGTATTATGTCATAGACTGGAATGGAGTGCTGAATGCGTTGATTCTTAGTGTGAACGGAATAGTAGTCATAAGGGTGGAGTGGCTACATGATAACGGGCAGAATACCCCAAATGCCAAGCCCTCGGAAAGGCGCTAGTCCATTCATGGACTAGCGAAAAGGCTGGAAATATGACACAGCTGACAAGTGAGGGGCAAAGCTCTTCTCTTAGCTTTCCCCCCATCTTATATCCACTACTCCAAAGTATACAGCCTTATCTCTAAGCTATCTAAGACTAGTCTTGTTCTGATATTTGAGTCTCCTAAGGCAGAAACTTAAAGCAGTATGGATCCAGTGAGCCTTTCAGCGAGTATTATCACTATACTACAGCTCACAGGAACGGTCGCTCAACACCTTACTACCGTAAGGAATGCCGGCGAAGATCGTGACACGCTTCTCTTAGAATTATGCAATGTCACCGCGACGCTGTCTATGCTTGAAGAACAAGCAAGTCAAGCACAGCAGGGCGACGTGTGGTCATCGGGGTTGCTGTCACTCGATAAGCCGAATGGACCTATTGAGCAATTCAAGACAGCATTGGAGCGTTTGGAACATAAATTGGCGCCCCCTGAAGGTTGGAGTAGTAAGGTCGTTAAGGCAATAGCATGGCCAATTTTGAAAAAAGAGATTAAAGAACTCCTCAATGTCATTGAGCGACACAAGACCTTTTTCAACCTAGTGCGGCAGAACGAGCATATGTACGAATCTCTCCCCTTTTCTATTAGATAATAGATCCCTAACATCTAAAGTGGTATATCCAAGGCTATGAAAGGTAACGTTGTGAGCTTAGGGGGCAAGGTCGGTGAGGTTGTCAAAGGGGTTGCTCAATTACACGTCGGTCAGATCACAAGAACTCCCCTCTTTCTGCTGAGAACATTCATTCATAACATACAGACAATAATATCGAAAGGATCCGTCGGTGGCTGGCCGCGCCAGATCCATCATCGAATTACCATAAGGCTCTGAAAGAGCGCCATCTCAGGACCGGTACTTGGTTTGTTGAGAGCAAAGTCTTTACTGATTGGAAGACCACCCCAGCATCGTTCTTCTGGCTATATGGGATACCTGGATGTGGGAAGACGATTCTCAGCTCCACAATCATTGAAGATATCATTCATCATTGTCATCTCAATTCTACCCTAGCCGTGTTGTATTTCTATTTCGACTTCAACGATATTGAGAAGCAAGGGCAAGAAAAGATGATCCGTTCGCTAATTTTACAGCTCTCTTCGCAATGTGGAAGTACACCTCAAGATCTGGAAGCACTTTATTCGTCGTGTATGAACGGCGGACGGCAACCTACACACGACATGCTTCTAGCTGCTCTACATCAAATGATAGAATCTTTTGAGGAGACATTTGTTATCCTTGATGCTCTAGACGAATGTTCGGAGAGACAAGAGCTTCTGGAGGATATTGAGGAAATCAACCGTTGGACGGATGTGAATCTGCATATACTGAGCACGAGTCGAAGGGAGAAAGACATCGAAGAGCGGATGGAACCCTTGGCCTATGATCGGGGAAAGATGTCTATCGACAGTGTACGGGTTAATGATGATATCCGCGCCTATGTCCACGAGAGGCTTCGGGCTGATCCGGGACTGAAAAGGTGGCGTAAAGAGCCAAAAGTGCAACTCGAAATTGAGAACACACTGATGGACAAAGCCGATGGAATGTAGGAATTTTTTCACTTATCTTATAAATATTCAATGCAAAGGCTGATGTATACGATTAGGTTTCGGTGGGCCGCATGTCAGCTTGATTCATTGAGAAGCTGTCTTAATGTCCATGGACTTCGAAAAAGATTAGCATCTCTGCCAAAAGATTTGGACGAGACATACGCTCGGATACTGTCCAATATTGACGAGGACTATCGTCGAGATGCTTTAAAGATACTACAATGGCTAACGTATTCTGCTCGGCCGTTACGACTTGAAGAAGTCGCCGAAGTTATTACTATCGATGTTGAAGAGAGTCCTCGATTTGATCCTGAAAAAAGGTACCCAGAGCCACGAGATGTATGGACGATCTGTTCTAGTCTTATCTCCTTAGAAGACGAGGCACTGGAAGACGCTTACGAGGGAAATGGCCCCGTTCTCCGTTTCCCCCCCTCGACTGCATGCGATGGCACTGCATGCAATGGGAACCCCAAAAACTCTACCAGGGTTATTGTTCGATTGGCGCACTTCTCTGTCAAGGAGTATCTTATCTCACCAAGTATTCGAAATGGACGAGTTAAAGATTACAGTATCCAGGAAGTAGATACCAATACTTTGATAGCTAAAAGCAGTCTTGCGTATCTTCTTCAGTTTGATGAGCCGGGTTCTCTGACTACTCGGTCCGTCCTTGAATATCCACTGGCCAATTATGCAGCAGAGTGTTGGACGAAACATGCTCGAATAGCTGAAGGAGGTTCGAACTTAGCCCTTCTTCTAAGTATAGAGCTCCTCTTGACTAAAGGACATGGCTTACTTAATTGGATCCGTCTTTACGACCTGGAACGACCATGGAAAGGTCTAGACATAAGAAGAGGACTTAATAATATCTGCCCCCCGCTATATTATGCATTATACGCTAGATTGATCAGATCTGTAAAATCTATTCTTGATAAAGGAGCCGACGTTAACGCTCAAGGTGGCGAGTATGGCAACGCACTACAGGCAGCGTCAGAACAAGGTCACGATCAAGTGGTATAGATACTGCTCGCTGAAGGAGCCGACGTTAACGCTTAAGGTGGCGAGTATAGCAACGCACTCTAGGCAGCGTCAGCAAGAGGTCGCGATTAAGTGGTACAGATACTACTCGCTAAAGGAGCCGACGTTAACGCTTAAGGTGGCGAGTATGGCAACGCACTCCAGGCAGCGTCAGTAAGAGGTCGCGATCAAGTGGTATAGATACTGCTGGCTGAAGGGGCCGACGTTAACGCTCAAGGTGGCGAGTATAGTAACGCACTATAGGCAGCGTTAGCAGGAGGTTATAATTAAGTGGTATAGATACTACTCGCTAAAGGAGCCGACGTTAACGCTTAAGGTAGCGAGTATGGCAACGCACTGTAGGCAGCGTCAGCAGAAGGTCGCGATCAGGTAGTATAGATACTACTCGCTAAAGGGGCCGACTTCAGGAGGTTATAATTAGATAGTGCAGTGACGTATAAATAAACTTAGTCGTAGATCGTATATATTATTAGAAGTGAGTCCCTTTCAAATATAGTCCAAGGGTGAATTCTTAGAATAATAATGATAGCTAGTACAGGTCGTAAATGTGCAAGCTTTGTTGTATAGGTTAGAATGGTCAATAGGAACATTCATAATGAGGGTGACTATTATTGATTCAGAAGGTCTATAGATGCTATCTATATGCGGCATTCCCAGCCCTACAGGGCTGGGTCTTGGTATGTGCCAGATACATCATTCTATGGAGGAGCATCCAACACCAACAGCAAGAAGCCTCGACTTGGGCTGCGCTGAAGGGTTTGTTATTGAAGATTCCAGAACCTTTACCATGGGCTTGATGGGACGAATACTTTCAGTGTTACACAATGTCCTTTCGCTATATAATATGTTCGAATACTAATATAGATAATCAGCAACATAGAATGGATAAATCTGGTTTATAAGTACCGGATTTACAAGGTTATCAAGCACATCCTTTACAAATACATGTGTTGTGTATATACGCCTAGCGAAAGATTCGAATATAGTTACGATGCTACGGGCTGCCAGGGTATATAGACTACGGCCAGCTTCCTAGCGGATAGCCTACTTTAGCTTACCGCCGCACTGTCAAAGAAAGCTCTACCCCCACTTATTAGTCCTGACTTCTTTCTTCTCGTTCTTAGTATTGGAGAGACTCGACGCTTAAGTTGCTGTCGAGGTATTAACGTACGCTGATTTAGCGGAGTTATGTATAGATTCATGATCTGCTTCGGGAACCTCTTAAGAGCTAAAAGTAGGATTGGGCTGTGTCCTAAAGCCAACAGATTATCAACAACAGAGTGGTCCGAAGCCAGAGATATGCTAGCATCTTCTAGCATAGGTCTGTTCTCATAAGTGTTCACCTTAGCGGACAAGTTTTTGAACAGTACATCCCGTATCCAGTTCGCAATGTATGGCTCGATGGGGTCGACAGTTAGGAATACTGCAGGGATCTCCGACGCCACCAACATGGCGGCTACGGCACAGAGAAAACAGAGGTTTTCCCACCTGATTTATGAGCACTTCGTCTCCTGTCTTCTCTTCATTCTTTTCAGAATTTGTGTCCCCATAGCTAGCTTTTGCCCACCCACCCTCACCTTTTTTTGGTGTTGGATCTCATGTACATATCACTCCAACACACCGTCGCACAGACGGTGGGAGTTCTCGGTGCTGCGGAGCTTCTTATTCGCCAGCAGGCCTGTGAGAAGCTTTATGGCGACGCCTTGCAGGCGTGCGAGACGGGCAACCACTCAGAAGCAAATATAAAGAATTTGCTACACCACGACTTAGGACATTCTCAGTTCAGACGAAGCACTCCTAACTCTCATCGAAGCTCTTGCTTCCGAAATTATGAAGTCGCTCGGGTCTTCAACTGCCCACCATTAGAACCTTAGAGTAGTAAGTATCGCATTAATGTGCATCTCTAGAAACCCAGTGACACCGAATTAGCCACATCTCCTCGTTGATATCCAGCGCTAGCACCCACGCCTTGTTATAGAAATCGTCCTCTAAACCAAGTGCCTAATATAGTCTAAGAAGATTATAGGCCGCACTCGCTCCGTTATATAGATTTTATAACTATATAACGTTTATCGCTCCCGACGACCCTTTTAGCTCGGTAAAGAATATAGGGAACGAGAGCTTTTTCTTACTAGGGCTTACGAGTACTTACAGCCTCCGAATAGCTCTATATAGGAAGAGTTTTATATAATATCTAATAGTATAGTCTAGCTACGGAGGTATAGGTTTAATATTATAGTTCTAATAAGGGGGAATCTAATATACCTATTACCGGTTCTATTATTCCTTTAACGTCTAGTAGGTATCTACTCTAGTTATAGGGAAAATCCTTGAAAATATACTAGACGAAACGCTATTCTCGTTAGAGCTGCGTCGGACGATTACCCGGATACTCTTAATTTTATATTCCTTAGGCGGTGCCGATGCGCGGTCCCCTACTAATAATTAAAATTCCCTCTAAATATTAGGCTCTTCGTTACCTACCTCTATAACGTGACGTACTTCTAATATATCGTCGAAATTAACATCGTAAGCCGTAATAGACTTAGATCTCGAGAAGAGAAGGCTAACGCTCCCTTTTCGGAATAGTCCGACACCGATCGTACTCCGTTTTTACAGCTTATAATATAGGATTACTAATCGTAGTTAGTATTATATCTAGAGAGAACTTACCCCTTACTTACCTAAGAGTCTTTACTATTAACGAAGTTTTCTAGTTCGTCTTAAACACTCTTAAGCGCTAACACGGTCGAGGGCGTAGGTTACGCTATAGGACGATAAGCTCGCTTTACACGGCGTTACTACTTACTATAAGAGTTCTTCCTCTTTTTTTTTCTCTCCTACCTCTATAGCTTAGATTCTATAGATATATACTCCTATTTAGTCGTATACGATCTAGGTACGAGATTTCCCGACTTAGTTCTAGCTTCGGTATATAAGAAATCCCTACTCGTCGACCGGCACTACCCCCTCTAGACTCTATTAGAGCGATATTTTAAGACTAGCGTTTAAGGATTTATTAGTAAGGATCTTAATTAGGATAAACGGTTATAGAGAGAATATACTCGACTCTAGAGATAATAATCTTATTAAGTCGGCGCTAAGTTATATACTAAGGCTTAATAGGCTCTAATTATTTTCTATCTAAAACTATTAAGCAAAACAATTATATATTATATAAGCCTTCACTATAAGATGAAATAACATTTAGTTACTAAAGATATAACGTCCCTCTCTACGTTGCGAGAAACCCATCGTGCCGAGAAAATTAATAGGTACTTTAACTTTAAGTATCTTAAAATCTATATATATATCGATATCTCCTATATTTCTATATAGGTTATATTCCGTAGCTACTCCTAAATACTCTAAAACCCTCCTAGTAGGAAATTACGTTCGTATCGTCGCCCTTACTTCTATTTAGCGGGAAGTCTCCTATTATAGCGTAATAGAGCTCCTTTACTATAACTCTACCGTCGAGCTCTTATTACTTCTAATACTTATAAAGGGGTCGTATCCGAGCTTTAAGGCTTACTACTATACTAGGAAATCGTTATTAGCCTTATAGGTACTACGGTACGCAAATTCGTGCGAGGTTACTATACGGGTCGGTACCTTTAGTCTAAGCGACTAACGAATTTTAGTTAGCGTAGAGCGACCCCGCTCGTCCCGTAATACTTCGTAACTTAATTAACTTATAATATAATCTTACTTATATAATTATTTGCTAAGCTTATAGCTGTGGCTAGCGTAGCGTGTAAACCCCGTCGTAAAATAACCTACGTAATAAAACTTAGTCTAGGTACTTCGATTTATAAAGCTCTACGTTCTCTACCTATAATACTAAGTAATAATTAAAGTATAACTAATTTAGATATTCTTAGGGCATATCTCTAATTATAAGTACTATTAATATTAAAAGTTATAGTAGGTAAGGTTTATTTTACGCCCGATTACTTTTAATCTCTATATATATAATAAGATATTACTCCGATATATAACGGGAAGTGGCCCGGCGCGTAATCTAAGACCTAAATCTTATAATAGACGTATCTTTAACTTACCTCTATTACCGAAATATACTCTATAGCGATCTATATAATAAATAAAGCTCTTAAAGTAATCTTAGAAGGTACTTAAAGGTACCCTTCTAAGAAATTCGAAAGTCTAAGTACCGACCGAAATACCTTAGTATATAATTATAATTTATTTTATATAATAATACCGTCGAGTTCTTTTATATCCTATCTTATTCTATTTCCCCTAATAACTATAGTAGGAACCTTATATATCTATATATCTCTATATACCTATATATTAAGTCTAGTTTCTATATAGCCGGTTTATACTTCGGTATAGCGTAATAAAAATGTGCCCGTTACGCCTTTACTTCCCTACCTTCCTCTTTTAGTCTTTAAATAGCTTAAGAGTAGGATAGAGTAACTACTCGTATTAGAGTTAAAAATCGATTTATATAGTACGTCTTATAATGCCTAGAATTATATTATCTTATTTCTAAGATCTATTCACTATCCTATAGAGCCCCTTTTCCGCCCCCGTATACCTACTTTAAGTTTATTTAAGATAGCTTTCCCCGTTAATAATAGCGAGTATAGATACCGGTTAGTATCGTATACTCTATCGCTTCTATTAAGCGCCCGCGAATATATCTCTTCTACTTTTATATACCTACCTCGACTAGTATTAAGTAAGCGTAAGTCGTTAACAGTACGGAGTATAGAGGGATAGTCCGGGTCCTATACTTTCTCGTATCTATCTAGCGCCCGCTAATATATCTTCTCCGCTTCGCCTAGCTTACCTTAATTAGCGTAAAGTAAGCCTAAGTTATTAACGGTATCGAGGGTAGACGTATAATCCGGGCCCTATACTTTCTCGCATCTATCTAGCGCCCGCCGATATATTCTTTCCGCCTCGGCGTTTATATTATTTTACCGGTATAGATCTATAAGTATATATAAGTCTCTAGGCTTAATTACACTCTAGTCGATTATAGCCTTTATTCGATTATACTAAAACCTACGAGTATACGGTAGTACTCGCCGGTTTATTACCTAGTATTCCGCTTCCGACTCCCCGCTTACGTTCGCCGTTATATAGTAGATAGCGATCCGATATCGCTCTTAGTTAAATTTAGCGTTTAGATACTCTAGCGTCTAGTCGTGCTTACACGTATATAGGCTATACTATCCCGCGCTTACCTCGAGAAGAGAGTAGTTATATAGTATCGAGATCGCCCGATTAAATCTCGCCCTACTCTTTAGTATCTTAATCTACTATACCGGTATATTACTAACGTCCTCGTAAAAAAGTTCGTACTAGAGGTCTTAATTATCTAGGTATACTATTAGCTTTAAAAGCTCGGCCGCCGTAGGATCTTAGTCCTAGATCTATTAAAATAATACGTTTTATATTAAGTATAGTATTCGCTACTCGTAGTCTACCGGCCCGCTACTATACTAGCTAAGATTATTCTAGCTATAGCCGTATAGTTCGAAGTACTCGTTAAAGCTATCCGCCGACTAATTAAGGTAAGCGCCTACCGTCGCTAGTACTAATAGTAGCCTATTAAGGCGTCGTACGAGTCGTTTAGCTAAGTTATCTAAGGGATAGTAGAAAGGTTAGCTACTATAATTTCCGTTTCTTATCTATAGTCTTTCTCTTACCTCCGTTAACCTTACGGCCTAACTATATTACTAGAATAGCTAGGCTTTATTTAACGTCTTTTAGTTTCTCTAATAGAAGTTACTTCGTAAACGCTAGTCGCGGCGAGCGCGTCGTAATTAGGATCGAACCCTATACTCGGAATAGGAAATAGGCGCGGATATCGTACTCCGTTACGCTATCTATTCCCGGTAGACGGGGATTATCGTAATTATTATATACGATTAACCACTTATCGTTACCCTACTATAATAGCTATTATCGTACTTATTATACTAGTCGCTCTTTCTTATACGCGTCGGTAAGGGCGGAGGACGTAGATATCTCTATTACCTCTATCGCTAGTACCGCGAGCCTAGCCCTTAATATATTCTTATCCTTCGTATTAAGCTAATATACCGACGAGTATCTACTTCCCGACCGCCTAATTATATAGATACCTAGCTGCGTTTTACCTATCCCTCCTATTCTATATAGCGCTACTATACTCTACCTTCTATAATATAGAGTAAGCTATATCTATAGCTACTCGAGTTCGTAATCGCGGCTAACAAAGTAGTCCTTATTAATCTACGGGGTATTACGGAGTCGGACGCTAAAGTCGTAGTTATATAAAGTAATTAAGGGTAAGGGTACCTACGCCACGTAAATAGTATTATAAATAGAGCCTACGTTATAGCCGAGCTAGAAGCCCTAATTATTACCGCTAGTAAAAGTCGCTATAGAGTTCGTAGCGGTTATTGCCGTTAGACTAATTAGATATCGCTAAGACGCCGATACTATAAGTAATAGAGACGTCACTAGTTACGAGTGGGAATCTGTGCCTTATAGAGGCTGGATTCGGACGCATTAGCGGTTAGACGGAGCGCTTATAAAATACTACCTACGTTGAAGTCTCCGCATTTCTTCGTCGCATTATATATCTAGTCCCCTATAGTCTTAGCATAGTATCTAAAGAGCTTAGGAAAATTAAATATTAACTCTAATAGCTAAAGCGATTAGAGTTATAGCCGCGTTACTAGGTATCGTAATATTCGTATTCTAAATAAGTAAGGAAGTCTACGACCTTATAAATAGTATCTAAAAAGCACCTTAAACGATCCGAGACTTAAAGAGCGAGTTACTAGCCCTCGATCCGGTTCTTAGCTCTATCTACTAGGTAATTACGAGCGATACCTCGAAGTTTAAAGATATCCGATATCCGCTCTATTAGTGTGGTATAGTATATTTCTATTTAAGGTCGCTTATTTAATAGTATACCGCGCATTTAGCCGATAGTAGTATAAGCGCGAGAGATTAGGTTAAAATATAGTATAAAGGAAAGACTATTAACGGTTATAAGGGCTAGCTCGCATCGTATAAAGCTACTATTATAATCGTACTAGACCTTTTCACGTTATAAGTAATCTAATATTTAAATATTCCGATCTCTACTAATATACCCTAGTTCTAGAACTACTTCTACCTTAACCGCCGAAGCCGTTAACGAAGTTAAAAGGAAGGTCTACGATATAATTAGCTAAACGGAGCCGGACCTCGAGGTGCATATTAAGGAAATTACTAAAGGCCTCGATAATCTTACCGTTAAAGCCTCCGCTATATCTTATAATTAATATACCTAACCTAGCGGAGATAGTAGTCTATATATTTTAGAGAAATAGGAGAGAGTACTCGACGAGGACCGACTAGCTCTAGAAGCCGAGAAGAAGGCTATAGAGTAAAGCTAGTAGGCCTATATAATAGTAAGAAAATGGCTAGTAGAGGCTAGTCCGTAACTCGATTCCCGGTCTATTCATATCGAATTTTTAGGTATAAATAATTCGGGTTTCTAACTAGGTTAAAATACGGGCGTTATTAGTAATATAAGATAGAGTGCTTAATCTTGAGTTTAGCTAAGCTAGTATAAGTGTAATAGTAGTAAATAATAGTTACTGTCCCTACGTAACGAAGAAGACTAGGTCTATAAACTAACACAGGACAGCCTACTATACGAAATAATTAGACTCTAGAAACTATAGCATTAATAGCTGTCACCTAAGTATATTGAAATATTAATAGTATATAGATTAACTTACTATTATAATTACTTTTAGTCTATAAAGCCTCTATCGAAAGATCGATTATAGTCGTTATAATCGAAGGATAGGGTATATACTATCCGTCGATACTATAACGGAATATATAGAAGATTAGGGCGCTAATAAGTCTTTTAGTAAGATCGAAGATAATTAGAATTATAATTATAGCTATACTAATCTTAGGGATAATAATTATAATATTAATAATAATAGTAACCTTTAGAGAAGAGTAAGGGACTAAATGCTCCTCCTAGATACGCGCGAAGGCTACTCGCTAATAATTAGTAGGAGGTAATTTATTACTACTTCCCTTCTACTACGCCGAGAATACGACGAAGACTAACTCGTATAGTAACTAGTCGCGAGGCCTACGCGGGCCTACGTAAGCCTACCTTAAGAAACCCGAGAATAGAGTAATAATTTTTTATTCTTCTTATAGTAATCTAGTCCTCCGTAACCTACGCTTTAGTACATCCGCGCTACTAGTACTCTCTATAGCTCTAGCCCTTCGATTATCCGCGCTACTTCTGGCTCTTACTCTAGCTCTAGCTTACCTACCTCTAGCGCAGCACTCTTCCGCTTCTAACTACGTTTTCCCTTACTCTTTATAACCTCTTTCGCGGCACGCTTTACTCGTACCTCCTCGATGTCCTTATAGCTTATTACCTTAGCCTTTCCTAGTACGACTAACTTAGTCGATCGGCGAACTTTAGCTTTATTATTTATTTTAGTTAAGAATTAATTTTAATCGTATAGGAGGGCACGTTCGATAAAGGATATTTAGGCGGTATTAGTAAGCTTCTATATATACCTCTATAGGCGCTATATACTCGTCTTATTAAGCGTATAAGTATCCTATTTAATTATATTATATAGCGACGTAAGAGCCTCTACTAATACTAGCGTTACGGGCGTATTTAGTACTTCGTATTACGGATAGTAACCTACCTTTATCTTATCGGCTATCGGAACGGTTAATTAAGTAGGGGGCTTCGGTGTATCTCTAAGTACTCTATCTAGGTTAAACGGAAATAAACTACTTATAGCCTACGCGGCGGTAATATTCCTCTTCGTAAACGCCCTTTCCCTTATAGGGCTATATAGAGAGGTGAAATGCTCCTTACCGACTATATTTATACCTCCTCGATATAATTACTTAACCTAGTCGCGATAGCCTATTTTTAAGGGGGTAAAGACTCTAACATTATAGGGCTAAAGCTTATAGGAGGTGTAAGAGGGGAGACGATATAGGATAATATTATTTTCGAAATAAAACTCTAAGATTTCGAGGGTCTTATACGTCCCGAAGCCGTTATAAATTAGGACCCGTAGTTTCTAATTAACCTATCCTTTAGTTTACGGATTAAATATATACTTAAGCCACTCTAAACTAATCTTAGAGTCGGTATACCTAGATTCGGAGCACGTATAATACTATCTAGGGGTGGGGAATATAGTCTAGTTATATCGATAAGTAGTAGCTAGCTAAATAATTATTAGTAATAAAGACCTACCGTTTATACTTATACACTCGATAGTAGTTACTATCGTTCGCTTAACGCCCGCGCCTCTATAGTCTCGTAGATCGTCTTTACTTATAAGAACTTTAACGGAGCCGAGTATATATAATATAACTCCCGTTACGTCTATATTATAGATATTTTCCGGTAGGATAGCCGGATCTTATAATACCTTACTAATACCTTAAACTAGTACGTAATCTTATTATAGATGTTATTCTTATAACGTTTCTAATCTATTACCCTTACTCTTCTTAATTTAAGTACTAGATAACGCTTCGAGAAGCCTAGAACCTAGTTCTTACCTAGAGGTTTAATCGCTTTACGCGTTATAGAACGTTAGCGGGCGATACTAAATACTAGCGAGGGTATAAACTTTATTCGTATAGGATTTCCGAGGTTAGATATTAATTTTAAAAACTTTTCGAGGGCTTTCTCTTCCGACGGAGTGAGATATTATTAGCTTTAAGCCTTCTACTCTTTCGAGCGTCGCCCGTATATATAATAATAGAGGGTAGCGAGAGGGACCTAACTACGTTTTAATATAGCATCGTATATACGAGGCTCTCCCGGCAGAAGGCCCTCTATAAGGGCTTCACTAGCGCGGTCGCTTATACTAACTTACTACGTTAATGGGGTTTGGATAGGAACGAGTGAGAGACAGTTCTAGGTAGCGATAAATAGGTGACAGGCCGCGCTAGGCACGGCGAAAGCAGGAACATAGCTAATTATGGAAATTTCTAGAAGAACGCTACACTTTAAATAAATTCGGTATAGTTGATAATATAATATAGCTAGCGTAACTATAAATATAACGTTATTTAAGAGTGCTAAATCTTTATTAAGACTCTTAGCATTTTATATCTCTCTCTTTATCCGGATAAACTCGGTATATAGATTTCCTTATACTCCGTGTCTTTAAAGTTTTAAGCTATATTCTTTCTTAATAAAACCTTCGTACGATAGCCCCGAAATTCGGAGATAGGCCGATCGTCGTGATGGAGTAGGGGGGAAATAGCTAAAGCGGCTCTCGACGCTAGGGATAGAATAATCGATAGTATAACTAAGACCGCGGTATTTTTCTTACTATAGACCGGAACCTTGTGGAGAAACGGCTGAAGAATAATAGTATACTAATTATAACTTTACATACTCGTGAGAGAGAGACTTAAGACCCCTAAATAATGGATTCGTCTCGGCATAGAGGGTTTCTCTCTACCTAGGGACAGACGTTATAAACTTTCCATCTTAATAATCTACTGCAATTGCTCTAATTCTAATTCCAGTGTTTTCGGTAAAGACTAACTTATAGAGATATAAATTTCATGGCACTTTATATCTTCTGCCGTCCGCCCGATATTTCTTATAAGTAGACTTAAAGCTCGGATTCGATAGAATCTCTAGAAGTTCTAGAGGCCCCCCGGGTACGTAAAGCGGCCTTTAGCTTTATATTGCGCTTTAGGCCCGTCTTCCGAGGAACTATATTCTCTATATCTTTATTATCCTCCTCCTTACCGTCCTCGTCCTCGGTCTTAATTATTACGTCCGGCGATAGCTACGGTATCTCCTCGATATCGGCTTTTATTAATTACTCGCCGGTATCCGGATACTCATTTTTCTCCCGATACTAATTAAGTTCCGCGAGTAATTACTTATTTTAAATATCTAATTATATATCGATATATTTAAGTTTAGTAGAACTAAGCCCCTTTATACTAGATAGCGTAGTCTTAGTACTTATATACTCTTCGTCTAGGACTTTAATTAAGTAATATTAGATTTAGCTTTAGGTACGCGCCGTTTTAGTAGTTCGCTTTAGATTTATTCTTTTAACTTTAACTCGCCTATAAATTATTATCTCGGTAGCCGTTATACCCTTCGGTAGATCTTCGCACTCGTATATTCTATCCTTTTCCTACTCTTTAGCGACCCCTTTCCTAAAGTCTACCCCGGGGTATATATTAAAAAACGGGTTTTCTTCTATACCGCGATTTACGATAACGCGGTAACTATACCTAGCTTTCCTAATATATTAGACTCTTCCGAGCGATATTCGGCCGTCCGACTTATCGGGTATAGGAACGCCGACTTTAGTCTTTATACCGCCTTTAGTAGAAGCCTACCTAGTTTTATCGGCGTTTTAGGACGCTAAGGCTCTAGAAGACTCTACGGCTTTAGATAACTCCGCTCCTTTAGGGTCTAGAGCTACTATAACCTATATCTTAGGATAATCGTGCCGCTTATTTAATTAACGTAATACGTTATTAATATTAGTTAACTTCTCTCTCGCGATACCGTTAGCCGGATTGTTTTATAAAGCTTTATAGTAAGGTTACGCTATTTCGAAATTAGCGGCGAAGGTGGGGATCTAAATAATAAAGTTCTAGAGGTCCTTCTTCGGAAGCTTATCCCTAAAATTCTACTCTTTTATTTACTTATTTAATATCTCTAAACTTAACTTCGCTCCGGCGTCCTTAGGATTTTCTATAAGTATTCCTAAATACTTTATAGCTTCTTTATAGATCTTCTTACGGAAATTATTAGGCTTAGGGACCTCGCTTTACTCTATCTCTATTATATTAGTACCGTTATCCGCACTATCTTCCTCTTTATAAGCGTTCTCGGTAAAGTCCTTAGATTCGACGCCGAGGGCTTTAGCTACTATAGTAATAACTATAGTATAAAGTTAGACGTGCGTTAAACGAAGATAAAAGTAGGGGGTCTCGGATAGCTTTAAATAGTACTACCGATTTTTACCTACGTTTAAAAGCCTCTTTAGCACCTTCGTACTTATTCTTATTAAGATATAAGAGTAGCGCGAGCTTCTTATATACTTTCTTACTTTCCTCTTTTAGGCTTAGGTCCTTTACTCTAAGGATCTAATAGTACTTATTCGGTCTATACTTTAGTACCCGGTTAACTATATTCTTCTACTTATCGGTATATTCTCTCTAATCGTTATTTAATACGCCGTCTAGGGACGCGCCCGGAGGAGCCGCGGTTTAAGACGGTTTTACCGGATCTTTCCCTTAGTCTACCGCGATACTAGTAGTATCTATACCCGATAGGCTACCTTAGGCCGTAATATCGGGTACTTTTACCGCTTCTACCTCTCGACGTCCTTTATTAGTTATAAGGCGGTTAGTATCTAGACCCGGCGTACTCTCTAGTATTAGGAGGCCTTAGGGTATCTTTACTTATTCTACCGACTTAGCTTCGTCCACCGTAATCTACTTAATATCTAGGCTAAGCTTCTTCCCCTCTACTTCTACTACCGAAGACATTTTCGCTCCGAAACCGGCTATAGTTCCGCCGAGAGATTCTTTTCTTCCCTTTCGGTTTTTAAAAATTATTTCTTATATAGTGTGTTTTTTGGCTTTAATATAGTAATAATACTTAGATATCTATTTAAGGACCGGATTAACCGGTCTCTATCTTTTAGAAATAGCGCGTATATAAAGTTAATTTTCCTCGACTTACGAATATAGCCTTTTTATAGATTACCGGTAAGCTAATTCTTATAGCATTCTCCCCCTTTTTTTGGCTACGGATAAGAACGTCTAAAATTGTCTATCTAGATATCCGGAATCCCTTCGAGAGCCGATTTTTGAGGGTTTATATTCTTCCTTTTTAACGATTAAAAGTCCCCTTCTCGATATTGCTAACTTTAATATCTATCGATATCTTAACTTATAAAAGAAGATATGAACGGGCTTAAATTACTAGCGTTAATAACCGCGTTAATAGCCGAAGCGTACGTGGATACTATATAGGTCGAGCTAGCTAACGTTATTTTAGCAGCTACGCTAATAGTACCCCCGACGTAATATCCTTTAAGTTAGATATAAGCTAGAACTTAATAAGTCTTAACGCTAGTATATAAACGACGATACCGGAACTACGTCTAGAAGCTATCTCTTAGAATTTATCGATCTATTATATTATCGTCGATGCGGACGAGAAGACTATATTTTCTCCGAATTAACTAAATATATCTATCGGCGATATTATCTTATTTACCCCGGTAAAACTTAGGGACGGTATAGCTTAGATCTCTTTAGACTAACCTTATTAAGTAGATAGCTTATTAAGCCCCCTTAATTTCTCTAGGTTAATATTCCCTTACTTAGTAATAGTAGAGGATCCGGTATAGTTCTACCGCCTAGCACTATAGTAGGGTTATACGCCTCGTAGTAAAGAGATAGGGATCTTTAGCTTAAACCCTCTAAATTCTTATATAGTTAATAATAGTAACGTAACGACCGTCGCGTAGACTAGTTTTACGAATATTCCGTATATATCTAGTTTATTACGGACTAGAGACGGTCCGGCTACTTTAGTATTTACCGCGGCTCCTTCTACGGGTATATAGCTAACTAATAATAGTATATCGGCTATAAATAGTAGTATCTAGGCATCCGGTACCCTAAGTCCCGAGGCGCGACCGTCGGGGACTTCGTTTCTTAGGCGGGCCGCGGCGAAGAATATATCTCGAAGTATAGTCTCTTTACTTATTACCTACTACTATCTCGTAGTAATTTTATAATATTAGATAGATTAAATTAAATCAAATGACCTCGGATACTTTACGCGATAACTATATTAAATATAGTAATTACTATACCCTTATATACTCTCTTAATTATACCCTTTAATTACCCGCTTACTATATTATAGAGCTTAGTTACTACTGCCTTAAACTAGAACCTACGTTCCTATCGATACTCGCGAGTGTAAAGAATATTAGTTAATTTGGTAATAGTGGCCCTTTACTATTAATGGACTCCTATCTCTTATATAATTTAAAGAAACGTATAGGAGGTTTTCCTCGCGATCTAATCGATGCTACTACGCTAGATAGGTTAAGACTAGATAGGATAAGCGTAAATAGCCGGCCTTACCCAGTTAGACAAAGCGAGTCCATATTGCAGTGGCTACTAATCTAAAAGTAGAACGGTGTGTTTTAGGCGGCGGCGGATGATCCCGATAACTTATGGAATAAATTAGGTTACTGTCGCAGCCCCAAAACTGTGCCGCCGCTAAGACTTCATTGCCTACTAACTACTACACCTTCTATCGGCGTGTTCGTAACACCACCCTATAGTGCACTAGCGGTAATAAAGACGTGTGCCTCCTATCCTCTTATTCCTAATTATTATATTCCCATCCCGAGCAAAGTTAGATATTAAGAGATATAGGCGGTAACCTTTACTAGACCTATTAAAAACCTAAGGTAAACTACTACTATAGATGCCTAAATATTTCTTTAGCTAATAGCCCGTAGTAGTATACCTACGTAGTATTAGAAAAACAAAGCCGCTTATATCTATTTGTAGGAGCGCACGTCTATAAAAGAGTATACGTCTCCATTAGTAACCGGAGATTCAAAAGCAACTATTTCAACTTCCTTCTCCAACTAGTAACGAACATAATAGAGCGACCTGCATTAGCCAAGCGGTAATCATAACTATTACTACGGCGATAATAATTAGCTTTTAATTTTTCTTAAATAACGTAGTTACTCTACTTCTTCGATTTATACCCTAGATCGAAATAAGAGAAGAGGAGAAAGAAGAAAAGTATTACGGAACGGGAGGAACTATTCGTCTTCGGATTCTAGCACGGTAATATTTTAAGCGTCTTACTCCGACTATAAACCTAAATTCCGTAGACGGGATCTTCTCGAAGGACTCTATAGTAAACGAACGCGTTTTGCTAGCGTTCTAATAAGAATCTCTTTATATCTAAAAGCCTATACTATGGATTCTAGAGGATCGACTAGGAATTAGTAACGATGAGATATCGCGTATTAAATACTAGAATATAAGTATTAGTAATAAGTATATAGGTTTAGACGGAAAGGGAAGCGTAACGATTACGTAAGATACTAGTGGCCTTTTAGGACTAGAATCGATAAAGGCTTAAATTTCTCTCGTTAAAGTCTAGTAGATAATTCTTAGTTTAGACTAGGTCGCAAATAAAAATTATATCTTTTAGCATTTAAATTAACTTTATACTACAGCCTAGGGGACGTCGGCTAAACCTTCTTAAAATGCTAGATTACGTGACAGTAGTTTTTTAAGTGCGCACGCAAAATATTACTATTATGTAAAGGAAGATTACTAATTAAGGGTATATACGCTAATAGGAGTAGTATATTTCTACTTAGTAATAAGGCCGCCAATTCATGCGCTACGCAATATTTATTCAAATTTTGTTAACGAAAACATAGGCTTACCGCTAGCGTAGACGAGATCGCGTAGATAGATCTTCTAACGCAACTTTTATATTCTAGGTATCTACTATCTTTAATCTCTAAAAACGACGCCCGCCCTAATTACCTTAAATCCGGACTAGATAGGATTTGACCCTTTTAATAGGGCTAGGCCAAATATCGTTCTAATGCGGTAGGTATCCTACCCGATACTCCTAATTAAGAATATATAGTATAGGGTATCCCTTACGGCTTAGAGTAAGACTACATATATTTAGTACTAGCTATAATCTCGATACTTCCTCCCCGTTTCCTAAAATAGTATTATATCTAAGTATTCTAAGCTTAGGTTCGCTATCTTACTAATATATATACGCCGTCTATAAGCTATCCCGCTTATTCGAAAAGAGTCTCTAAGGTTTCACCGGGGTAACTCTAGAATCCCGATAAATATTAGCTCGATAAATATTACCTATATTAAGCGTAATACCTAACTTAAACTCTATCTCTAAAGTGTCTTTACGAAATTTATACGGTCTTAAAGATTCGAAGAATAGCTCTTTCTTAAGCGGAGTTTCGTCGACTAGATCTCTAGCTACGAGTACTAGATATAGTGCTAGAGCTTTTAAGGTTTTAATAGAATAGTAGTCGTATAGGTCACGGCTAATAAGAACGGGGTTTAGCCCGAATTTAATAGTAGCTTCGGTAATCTATATACTATATCGAAAAATCGCGTTCTATAATTAGCTTTACTTCTCTTATAGTAGTAGAAGCTTAAACCCTAGGGCTTAAGCCGCGTTCCTTACGTCGAATACTAGTAGATTATATACGATTATATCCTAAAGCTCCTATAGTATCTTAGTAATAAGCTAATATCGGGTCGAAGATATCGTGCTACTAGTAGTCTTAGAAGCTAGTGTTGCTGAGGACTAGGAGAACTACCGATAAAAGCGGTTTTAAGATTAACGACCGCCTGTTTTAGCTAGCTGTAGCGATTATAGCGTAGTTCGGTAGTAAGTAAATATAAGCCCTTTACTACTACGGCTAGATTTTAACTTCCTCTAGGGCTCCCCTATACTAATGCTGAAAGATGGCGGAGGGCATAAAACACTTATATACACCTAGGTCGCATTTTACTATCCGTCGTATTTATATCCCGAGGCGTATCTAGGGGTCCTAACCTAGACCGAGAAAGAATAATATTATAAAGCTCCGTATATAGAAGCTCTTATAAGTATCTAAAAAGTAGTATCCACTATACACTATAAGAGAGAACGGGAGCCCGGATTTTTTCTAGGATAAGTTACTTTCTAATAGATTAATTAGAATAAAAACTTCCTATTAGATAATCGCGGTTTTAATACTCGCGGCGCTAGTAGCTATAACCCCATTCGACTACCTACCGCCCCCTACTATAACTATTACTCTCGGGAATACGCATTTAACCTTAAATGCCACTCCGACTATAAGTGCTTTAGAAGTTGGGAGTACTGCCGCTCCTACTATTATAGTTACTATTAGGAATACGGTTTCTATCCTAGCTCTAAGTAACGTTCGAATCACGAGCGCTCTAGAAGCTGAGAGCACTTTAACTACGGATAGTTTAGGCGATTATATAACGATCGCGATAACTAACACGTACGGTAAATACTTATCTATCTCCTTTACTTCGAATACTAGCGGGCCGTCCCCGGTAGGTAATCCTTCGGCTACTACGCTCCCTAATAATGCCTTCACCTAGTATACCTTCCTAACTAGATAGGCGGGAAGGATCTATATAGGCCCGAATCTTAACACCGACGGTAGTAAGATCGAAGGTAGCTATACCGGTCTACCTAATATCGATATTAGCTATATAGATAGCTATTCCGTACCTATAACGTGCTCTTCCGAGGGCACCGCAGTATCCGGTTATAATATTAACCTATTTAAGTAACCCGGTATCCTATATAATAATTAAGTCGACGGCTCTATCTACCTAAACTTCGCTTAAAATATTACTAATAGCCCCGCTCTACCCTTTTTCGCAGCCTATATAGGGGCAGCCTATACGTATCCGAATAATAATAACGCTAATATTAGTAACCTTAAGAGTAACCTAGTTACCTATTGCGTTAGCACGTTATATAAAGTACCTTTATAGTAATCTAAACGAGATATCTTCCTATACGGTAGACGGATGCGTATAGGAGAAGTAAATCGACACCTCCTAGGAAGAAGCGCCTACTTACTATTCCTACTTCTATTAGTACCTAGACTTCGGCACCGTCGAAACGTACCGCGATATCGTAGGGTAGGTTAATAATGTAACTAGCATTTTAGCGATTTTTATAGCTTTAGCGACGAATCGTATTAGTGTAGCTAGCTTATTAACGACTAATAGAAATATGAGGTCTACTCTGGCTTAGATAGAACTTCGACTGAATTCATTAGTTAGTCATCGCTTTGTTTGCCATGAGATAGTAAACCCCTCACTACCTTGTTTCTTTTACAATTCGATTTGTAGTTACGCAATGCATCTATCGGCTGATGAGAGGCAGCAAGGGAGAAGGTGGAGGATGTACCCTCATAAGGTTGTCTGAGCTAGCTTAAAAGTAGTAGTGTCGATATGAAATGATGCGATCATTGTTTCAAGTTTATAGAATATATATCCACCTACTACTACGATTGCTAATTGCGTACAGTCCTTACACTAGCTAAGCGCTGAATTGGCTCGTAGCTTATAATTAGAGTAGAGAGTGGATTCAGTTTTTGTTATATTAACCCACTCTATCAAAACCCTAGTCGATACTTAGCCCGCGCTTTCAAGTTAACCGTTCAATATGGAGTACTATTTCAGGATTTTCAATCTATTAATATTTTAATCTTTTCATTTCCTCGATTCTCCCTAACAAGTCTCCTCTTACTCTTCTACAGTTCTAAAGTCTAGTACTACCTGTCCTTCGCTTTCCAACTTAATAAAGTAATTTTCACATTACCTTCTACATATAATACACCATTAGTAGCCACTTGGTAGCTAATAACTATAGACTCGCAAGGCTAATCTTCTTAGAACTAGCCTACCTATTCGATGCGACCTAGAAGCTATAATAACTCCCTAGTGGGTATAGAGAATAATATACTTAGGGATCTATCTACCGAAGGCTAAGGAGAGTTATAAGCCCTACTAGCTTATAGAGAGTTTTCCGACTAGCCTAGGTAGGCCCTATAGCTTTAGTAGCTATTTTTTTTAGAGGCGGAAGCGAAAAAGATCCTCTACTCTAATAATCTCTAACTAATATAACTCCTCTTACGATTTAGCTTATATATAGATGAAAATTTCCTTCGCTATAACTTATAATATATTTAGATATTTAGGTTAGATTATATTCTTACCGCTCTTTTAGATAGTACGTAAATAATTATTAAGAAAGACTATAAGGTGAATAAGATATTAGATCTAGTAGAGTCCGACCGTACTCCTCTTAACGTCGGCTCGAACTAGGAACCGCGCGATATAATAGCTATAGACGCTAAGTAAATCGCTACCGGTATTAAGCGAGAAAGCTATTTACTATTTAAAAATATTCGGATCGAGTATTATCTAAAGTATACTATTAGGTAGATAGAGAGGTCGATAGAAAACCTCTTTATCTAGTATAGATACTTTAGCTTTAAAATACGCTACTATCTTCGCGAGGATCCTATAGAGAGAGAAAATTTTATTTACGTAGAAGAGGTAGGCCCTCTCGGTCTTAACGCTCCCTCTTAGTTACGCGCTAATAATACTAGAAATTGCGAAACCGAAGCCTATTAGCTTATTAAGCGGTCTAGAACGGTCTATTACTACCTAAATATCCTACGTATTTTAACCTTAAGCCGATTTATAAACTACTTAGAACCCTTATAGACGATAAGACTATATCCCTCGGCGTAATACTTACTAGACTTCTAATACTAGTAGAGCGCTTCGATTATATATATAAATAGGCGCTACCTCCTACGTAGCCGCGATCTATAACTAAGGTAGATATATTTAATATTTTAATCGCTAGCTCTTCGGCTATTAAATATATAAGGGAGACGACTATTTCCGATATAAAAGATTTTGAGCTTATATGTCCTAAAGCCTTAAAAGCCCGTAGATTACTATTAATACTATTTAAGAACTAGGGCTCCTTTCGTAATACGATTGCAGAGTACTGTAAAGCCTATCCCCGTTTAAATTACCGTATTAACGAAATTGCATATATAAGAGTAGCTTATAGATAAAGATTGCCTTTACTAACTATAATTTAAGGGTTTTCGTTACTATCGTAATTAGCACCGCCTGGCTGCCATCGTGCATAGTCTAATTAATCACAATAGTAACTACGTAGTTTCCCGCGTTAAAATAAAGAGATGTCCGGGACTTCCCTTTCTAACCCCCTTTCTCAACTTCATTAAAGCATTCTTCTTTATATCCTATAGTATAGAAGCGGCCTTCGCTTAGTCTACACACAGACCTAGTATCTTACGCAACCTCAAGGCTTATATTCGCAGATTTTTATAATGGAAATATCTTTGAGTTGGCAAGTTATAGATTTTATGTATATTACTAGAACGCGGGTTCACTACGTATATTTAAAGACGGTATATTATTCGCATAGAAAATGCTATAGTAGCGAAAGTCTGCGGTAGCCTAGATAATTAATCTATAAAGGTTATACTAATACTTATTATTCCTCTTTCTACTTTTTAAGTAGGCCTTTTTAAGTTATAAAGTCACGTCTCCCCCGAGCTACTATAGCACTAGGGGCGTAATTTCGCCCGGGGGACGTTACTAATCGGATAGACGAAAAGTTTCCTAACCTTTTATCTTATAAAATCGTCTAGTACTTATAATAAAACTACCACCTTTTTATTTTACTAAGATAGACAAATTCCGCGTCTTAACTAAACTAGACGGAGGATATTTCTAAGAACGACCCTCTATTCTAAGCCCGACATCCTATCTACTCCTAGACGTTAACGTCGCGCTCTAGGACCACCTTAGGCGATAATCGTCTAGAACCGTTGCGATGCTTTCCGCCGAATATATCGACTACGCAGGTTCCATATCCGCTTATACTAGGTTTACTAACGAAGCACCTAACTATGCGCGGCGAACCCATTTTGCCTAAGCCCCTCTACTTCCGCTAATAAAATAGGCTACTTAATATCCACCTTCGGGTCCGACCTCTTAGGTCCCGTCGTCGGGTTAGATGCCTTACTCTCTATATCCGCTAACCGCAATAATTCTCTATTCTTAACTTCTATCCTACGAAGAGACTTCGCCGCTTTCTAAGGAGACCCCGGTCTACGTTAATACTAAATAATTTAATCGGATATTAAAACAGCGTGATATAAGATAGCGACTTAACGAGAACTCGGGGAGTGTGCTAAGAGGCCGCAAATTATATATACACGAGAGTCGATATAAGCACGCAGCCAGACGACCGAGAGGACCTAGCGGCAGATTTCTAAATAAGAATCAAACGCCTAAGGCAAGGAATGAGCCGAATAAGATCAATACAAAAGGAAAGGGAGTTAGGAGCATAGATGGTATGCCCGAAAAGCACGAGGAAAGGAAACAGACAGGGATTCACTAGGGCAGTCAAGACAAAGGCAGTCTCAAGCTTGGACTCAGCACAACCAATAGCGCCCGAACCAATTTTCAGATGAAGACGGAAGAAACACGTGAGATCAACCAAGGATTGGCAATATCATTATGGAACTGAAGAACTGGAGGCATTGCAAAAATGGTACCCAACCTAGACGGCCACAGGTCATGCTTTCCTCACCTAGTCCTACCGGGCCAGCACTTTGGTATGGCACTTTGATATTGGCACTTCATCATTGACGCATGAAATCTAATACGTGTTGTGCAAAGGACGCTTGAGGGTCGCGATGGTTGTATATCAGCTGGATTGAAAATGTAAAGGGACTAATGACAGGAGAATGTGCGGCTTGATAATCAATAATGCTACCTATCTTGCTTAGCTCCACGCACTCTAAAAATATTCCCTCACATTTTAGGGTCGCATCATCTAACTTCCCCACAAAAACTTCCTCTTTAGAATTGCATTGCTTAATGAGACCCAAGGCTGAAAAGTGTATTGACCGCGGTTACAATTATTAGCGCCTTGGACGGGTGGCCGATCTCCCTCAAATTTTGCTGGATCCTAGGGAGACTTCCAAAAGGAGTGTATACATAAGGAGCCGCTGAAGACTCGATACAAGGGTTAGGGTTGGCTGTGCTCCTTTCACCCTCCTCCTGTACTAGGCGCCCCGTGGGGCGTACTCCTCCAGAGGCCCCCTCGAATACTAAATGCCATTACGGAACGGCAAAAGGGTAGATAGAAAATCCTTCATTGCTTAGTACTCAGATGTTGCTCCTACTCCATTCCCTCAAAGTACATTGCTCTCATGAGACCGACAACTGTTGAACGCGTACTCATCCCTTCGGCGCTTAGTCCATTTGCTTATTGACGCAATGACTTTCAAAAGTCATTGGATGAGAGCTGACTTCGATGTCGAAGCCTTAGATATGTCTCTCTAGTTTCTCCTTAACAGCCCCTGATTTACTAAGCGTTGACATTGAATCCGACGGGACAGGCAGTACTCCGAGTCAAGCGCAGTCGCTCGAGGCAGCTCACACGCGCCCATTAGAAGTTTTGTCTCCTCTGCCAAATCTTTCACCCGAGCGTATTCCCCCCACCAGCACTGCCGGATAATCTTGTCTGAGTTCCCGTCTCTCAAAACTGGGAACTGCCGGAATTGAAATTTTTCCACAACCACCGGACCATGATCTGATCCGAAATTTTCGTTCTCATACGGCTCATAACCTCTCGTCATAAAATAGGCGATGGAGCCAATGGCAAACTGCTCGGTTTGGGCACCGTATAGCCCATACGATCCTCTTTGGCTTCCAGCTTCGGGCCCTAACACACGTGCGTAGGGGCATTGATTACCATCTGACTCTGTTCCAATCACTGCCAAATTCTCAAAATCTACGAGTTTTAGGTGATCATCTTTGTCGAGAAGGAGATTACGTGGTGCCAGATCGCCATGCACGTATCCTAGAGCCTCGAGCCAGGCAATAGCACCAGAAAGCTCTGACATCCAGCGTTCGATCAGAACAGTGGGCTCATTCTTGGTGACTTTCAGAACCTGTCCGCGGTGTCCGGGTATGCTCCGAACTTGGTGTGCTAAGAGCCGCTGTTCTAAGCTTCCTCCCTCGTACCGTGGCATGAAAATGCCCTCCGGCAGGCGAAGAAAGCTTTGCACGATATTAGGACAAGGATCATACTTCTCCAAGGTATCATAGGCATCGAGCTCTTTGGAGAAATTCTCATCTCCTGGCACTTCGGGGACTTTCAGAACCGTTTGTGCATCGATGATGTAAATCCATCCTAGATTCCCAGATGCCAGGACCTCGAGCGACGGTAAAGGTTGCGCATATAATTCCACCATAATAGTGAGGCAGTCTTTGAACATTAGATCTGAAGACGAAGGGTGGAGCCAAGATAGCTTCCGATCCTTTTATCTTTGCGAAAAGCTTATGGTGCACCCTCGCAACCTTTAATGCCGTGGGTTCTAATGCGGGTCGGCAGCCCTACGGGAGGAATCTGTCCTGCAAAACTCAACTACGCACATCAGCTTCCCTAACTATTTTGTGGCTAGAAGTATGGAACGTTCCCCGGAATCCTATGCACTATCATTACACAAATCCAAGCCAGCTTGTGACCCGGTCATAGTGCGACTCTCATCCCGCCAGATTCTGCGAGCGATTCTATGCTTTGGTCCATTTGTTCTGGGCATTTTTCACCCAAACGCCATCCGCGATGCAATCATCGCATGGCTCTCTCTTCGTAGTCTTGCCCAAATGCTCAACTTTTCGAACAATTCCGCATCCTCCACAGCCTTGATATGGGACTGTTCTTGCCGGTGCGTCAAGATCATGACCGCACCTGAACGACGTCTTGTGAATAAGTTGCTGACACATAATGCTTAACTTTGTAGAAGTTAGTGAGGAGTACATTGAATAGGGTTTGTGGAGGAGGTCACATACGTCTTTTCGTAGGGAAAGTGGTGGACCACGGCTCAGACGAAGGATGATCGAATCTTTTCGGCTTGGATGTGGACGGTTTAGATGTTGAGAACCATGATTCAAATTTGGAAGGGCTAGGGGATGACCAGGCTGCCAAGAATAGTGTGGCAACAGCCCATAGCCGCTAGGATCAGCTGCGACCCATGACCAACCACCCACACCCGAAAGCTAGCGGCCCACAAAGCCACTGCGACGTATGGATGCCAGAATGAGTCATGCCCTCAATCTTTAGCTGCCGCTCAACCTTCCCTGTAGCCTGCAGACCACGTTGCCTCTCAGCCAATGAAGTGGATTTCGGACACGCTCGATCGCTGTTCTTCGCTGTCAGGCAGATCGGAAGCCTAGAGGCGGGATTGCACCACGAAAGCGTGGCTGCAGTTGATTGGGTTGCCCCCGTCAGAACTCACAACCGACACGAGCTAAAAAGATATCGAATAACTACATTAATGCCTATGCACGCAAAAAAAATCTTGTGCACCGTCGCCGTGTGATAGTATATATTGGAGGAGTGACGTAAGCTAAAATTCGAGGCAGTCAGCGGCCAAATCTGGAGCAAGTCGTCATATTCAGGAGGATCGAAGCTTGCAGGGGTGGGCCACCATTATTGGAGGGCGTAGACATCTATTAAAATACAGCTAGAACTCTGAAGCACAGTCAGTCTCCACAGCAGTAAGCAAAAACGAAGTCCGGGAAGTCTTTTACCATGAACCCTCCAGATATGACAAACATGCCCATTCAATATCTTCAAATTCCATCTGACTTGTCCCAGCAGGACTCGTATGGTCACGAAAGCTTCACGAACGCCTACTCTCTTTGTCCTTATCCGCTCACTCCTTACCCTACGGTCCTAAAGACAGAGGAGTGGTCACCTTCCCCGTTTAAGACATGGGATAATCCGGTCTACACGATAGAACATGGGGCCGACCTAAGGGCAAGAACGTACTTCAACGCCCCTTCAACTTCTAGTCTATGCCATTCTTCGCCGACCCCATCTTTAAACATCTCGTCGACGGAACTTCGGAGAGTTTTAGACTCCCTCCTAGATTAAGTCGATTAGTTAGAAGTGGCAGTAAAGGTGGCTAGAAACCGAGCGCCGTTAATCTACTATAACGCCATCGAGAAAATATTGCTGGCTCGTATATATCAGCTTATGAAGATCGAAGGCGAAGACGACGATACAGCTTAATTTGAGAATAGCAATGACGACATAAATTATATGCCTATGTATGAGGGCGATGATAGAGAGGAGGACGAGGATGGAAGTGAACTTGCGAGGGCGAGTGAAGACGAGGACGGAGACAGCGATGAAGATGATGATGAAGATGAAGATGAAGACGTGGAAGATGATGAAGACGAGGATAATGAAATGAATGACGATGAGTATGAGGACAGCGAATCAGAGTATAAAGAGTAAGCGAAAGAGGACAAAGCACGAGACGCATTTATTGCGGCTATTTGACGATACTGTTTGTGTTCTCCAGTCTAGGTTTGCGAAATATAGAATTATATAGTTGATGGCGCTATAAATATGCCCTCACAAAAGTACGAGCTTAGACCTCGTTATCCAGGGGGACAGCAAGCTGAGATTACAAAGCATGTGTACCGCTGTCCATATTCTTGATCAGAAAATAATATTGCAAGAATGGGGGAGCCAACTCTTCAAAGACGCAACTATGCTCAATGAATCAACGCCCATCTTACAGCTTTGGGTATTCAGTGTCCTGCTCCTTCAACGAAATAGGTTCTTAGACGCCGACTTCCGCCTGTAAGGCAGTGTATGATCGCTGCTTCACAATCAGGTATGTCCTAGAACACAGTCCTGAACATGGAAAACTCCATAACTAAGCTCGCGTTTGCGGTTCGCCGAATTAGGGAACGTAGATTTGGGGATATTCGGGGGAAGCGGAATTTTTGGAGGGTGGCTCCCTGATTTGCCCGCCTTTCTACAGGATCTAGTCGCGGGGTGTTCTCACATGGGGAATACTCTCCCTCTCAGTTTTTGGAGGTCTATCCGTGGGGGAGACTCTCCGCGAACCCTCAACTTTAAATGACCCGTGGATGTATCAAGGCCCAGCCGCGATTGTCTCGATAACCCCACCCTCTTTATATACTGGTGCTCTCACTCTATGCTCCCGATCCACCCTTGCTCCCGAGCCTCCGTCCCTTTCAAATCCTGCCACCCTGAGTCGTGCTTCAAATGCCGCGAAGGGTGTTACAATTCTAGCTACGGTTCTGTTCCGGAAACTCGAAGGAGCCAAAAACGGCTCACTACCGTCATTTAAGGCTGCCGTCTAAAGGACAGAATATAAAAGCCCCTACTGCGGTTTTAAAGCCTTAATAACCTACGCCCTTCATTTCGCTCTAATTTTTCCTACGACGCCGCGTTATAATATCGGTTTAAATGTCCAGATCCATTCTAAAAGAGATGGACGTGATATAGTTCTATGCTATTACCGTAGGCGGCTATATTACTCTTTTATTTATTATTTATACTCTAATCCGACTAAGTTCGCTTTTTAAACCGTATAATATAGTAGTACGGAAGTATTTTTTCTATCCTCTACTCCTCCGACGGTATCGTCTTTTAGGGCCTTAGACTCGCGCCTAGGTAGCCTTCGCGCTAATCTACTTTATAGCTAACGCCTTTTATACTTACTTTAAGGTATCTACTACGAGCGACGTAACTACCCGGGCGGGACATTTATCGCTAATTAATATAGTGCCGGCCTATTTTAGATTCTACTTAAGCTTTATTTATACCTTACTCGGCGTTTCGCTACCTACGTACCGGCTTTTTTATACGTTAACGGGAACGATATCTATTATACTTAGTATACTTTATACCGTTATTAACGCCGCCGGTAAGCCGAGCCTTAGCCCGAGGGGGTTAGGGTAGGTTTTTAAATTAATTATTAATTACTTTCTTCCCGACGGACTTTTATCCCGGCTAACCTTTATATTAGGCGGTCTTTTCGATAGTCTCGCTACGTCTACTTTCGTTACGCTTATTCCGTCGGATCTCGTACGAGCTCTTCCTTTACTACTACTAGGGTTTAGCCTTTATTATAGCTTACGCCCTATAGAGATATATTCCGTTAAGCTCGAAGGTACTACGCGTATATCTACTCGCTTCTAGCGGTACCTTTCTAATTATATTTATAATATAGTGCTTCGCCGTTCTATATAGAAATTTCAGCCTCCACCGCGGCTACTCTAGAGCTTTAATTATAAGATAAAAAAGCGCCGTAAGAATAATAATTTTCTCCCCCCGCCCGTAGAAAATTAAGGCTAGAGAATACGTTAACGTTTAGATTTCCTCCGTTAGTCTATAGTCCTCGCTATAGAGCTATCCTTTTACTATTATATTCTAGAGCGAGGGCGAAAAACCTAATCTAAATTTCTTAATAGAACCGAGGGATAGCTTTATACGGAAGCTAGTCGAACGCGCCCCCGAGTATAAAAAATAGATATCTAAACTAATAGAGGAGGAAATAGACGAGAGAGCCTTTAGTAATATAAGGAACCCCTAAGGGAGCTCGAAACCGTCTAAGCTCCATATAGCTTTTTTTAGTAGGCTATACTACTTAGGCGCACCTATTAGTAAATACGGGAAAGTCGTAATAGTAGCCACCGGGATTAGAATCGCGGTATAACTACCCTTCCTAAAAGAGCTAATATAAGGATTTAATCGATCCGAGGTTCGCACGCGTAATATCTACTTAGTATAGTAATTAAATAATCTAGGTAAGTATCCGAGACCTCTTAGTTACTAAAAGTGTTTAACGTAGGTAGGTAATAAGCACCCCGCTATCGAGCTACTCGATAGAGCTTTAAAGGAGGATACCCTAGATTATAGCTATATAAGTAGAAGGGTTACGGGAAGTGCCCTCGAGGAATTTTACTAAGCTAGCGGTACTAGATACTTTAGGTATAGCTATTCTTTAGCTATAGAAGACTAGCCCCTAGCCTATAGTATGCCGGAGAGCATCGGCGCGTCCTTTATTATAATAGCGTAGTAGATCTTCGGCGTTTAGTATAGGATTAAGTGGGGCCGCGTTTAGCAAAGGATAGAGGGAACGTTTTAGTTACGGGTAAGTCCGTAAAGCTCTCGGGGAGAGCCCTAAATTAACTATTAATATAGTTTCCGCAAATAAGTAAGTTCGGGACGAGTTGCGAGAGCTTATTTAGCCACACCGGGGAGTTAGACTCTTAGAACTTAATTATTAGCCGGCCGAGAGGAGACGAGGCTTATAGCTTTTTACGTAGTCTCGTAATCTATACGGTAGCTCTAGATAATATTAGATAGATAGCTATCTCTAAGCAATCCTAGAAAATCTAACTAAACTTGTCGTTTTAAGATTAAGGCGAGATTTAACTTTAGCTACTTTTTGATTTAGTTTTAGCTACTTCCGGCTCCTTCCGGCTCCTTCTAAGATTCACCTTAGTCCACTTTTGGCTATAGGGCTCTAGAAGTAGAGTCTAGAAGTTTAAAGTACTATATAAGTCTCTTTAGAGCGAATTTCTAGTCTCTAGCTATACCTAAAAAGAAAAGACCTATTACTTAGCTTTAGGACTTTTCGCTAACTATTACCGAAGATCTATTATAAAATAGCTCGGCGACGCCGCTAGATACTTAAGCTCTAAATACGCTTACTCTAGTAGATCGATCTAGACTATCTCTATCCGATCTAATATCTTACTAAAAGGATAGGACTAGCATTTTAAACCCGGAAAAGAAGAATATCGAGTAGCCTATTAAGGTTCCCCTATAAGGACCGTTTAACGAGTTTATAGCTCTCGACTAGGCTAGGCTAGCTATAATCGGGTTAGATAATAATAAGGAGCTAAGCTTAGTAGTAGTTAAAAGGATAAAGAAAGTTAATAAAAGCCCTATTAACCGGGTAATACCTTTTACTAGCGATTATCTCGTCTAGATTAGAGATATATATAAGGATAGTAATAAGATTATTATCGTCTATAAAATAATAGATATTACCCTCCGCTAATTTACTAGCATCCTATAAGGCCCGTTAAAAGCCTTCTAAATCGTAGTAATCTATAAGGAGGTTAGCTAGCTTCGGTTACGTTACTTAGAATTTACTTACCGTAGTAAAATAGCTACTAGACGGTCTCTTATATATATATAAGGAGCTTACCCACTATTACGGGGCGCTTAGCTACGGTATAATACTTCTTAACCTAGACGGAAGAGTAAAAATCGGTAAGTCCCTCTTAAAAGGAAACGGTCGTTACTAATAGCCTCTAGCTAACGTCGGTAAGTCTTTTATCGAAGCTAGAAGGCTTAACCCGGAAAGCGAAAGGAACGATATCCGTAGCGTCGGATCTATTATAATAGAATTAATAGAGCCCGAGACTTTTATTCTTAAACTTTATTCTACGGTACTTAAGAACGCGGATATATAGAAGGACGGCTTCGGTATTAAGAATTTCCTAGCCGCTACGCAGCATAGTATTTTAGAGATATTAAAAAATATAAGTTTCCGAGTTCGATTAATTAGTCGCCTAGGCCTAAAAAAACCTAAGTACGACTTTCTCCCTAAAAGGCTAATTTAGAAATACCTTAGACCTTATATCTTCTATATAGTAAGAGCGGCCGATCTTAGCTACGACGTACTTTCTTTACTATAGATTACTAAGAGAGTATTATTCCTATAGCGAGCGAGTAGAGGATTATATCTCTAATTAAATATAGGGGTAGATAGACTAGCCTAACTTATAATAAAAATCATTTAGTATAATTTATATATTAATAAGGGACTACCTATAAAATGTTTCCTAAGTACGTTTCTGTGTTAACTAGGCAGGTAAGCGAGATACCTATAGAGAATAGTACGATAAATTAGAACGTAGTACTAAGGGCTCGCTAGGACATCTAAAGTCGCGGGGTCGTAGGGGCTATATAAAGGATCGTTCTATAGTTAGTTAAACTAGTAGCATACCTACGGTACCGGTTAATTGTTACTCATCCCTAAGAGCATCCTTAATTAGCGCTATCTTCCTATACCAACAGCAGCATCCACAATCGAAGTCATATAAGTAGATTTAAAAAGCACTCTTTTTCTCTAACTTCACGACTCTTGGTATTATTATTATTAGCGATCGAAAATCTATTAGCACGTTATCTACTAAGCCTATAGACTAATTACTATATGCGCAGGAGTCTATAACGATGTCTAGATTACGGACTTATTCGCTCTTTACCTACTTTAGTCCTATAAATATAAGTAAGCTATATAAATAGTACTATAGAGGCTAAACGCTTATTAATAACTTTAGGTTACTTTTCTCTATAGTATCTATACATCCTCTACGGCAAAACCTAAGAGCGTAAAACTAGAAAAAGGAATAGCTAGCTATATTTCAAAAGGGTATAATCTCCTCCCCTAGATCTACGCCCGTTAGAGCCGTACCCTAATCCTTTCCCTAGGGTTCTTATTATTGCATTCTCTCTTACTACGGTCTTTAACTTATAAAGTTCCACCCGCGGTAGTATACGCTACGACTATGGTATCGAGGGAAACGTATATAGTAACTGCTTTACCTTATGGTAGTATCCTTACTATATATTGGTGTAGGAGGATAAGGAGGTAGATGAAATAGAGCGCCTACCGGGTAATTAATAGAGGTATACGAGTTAGCCGGAAATGAGTTATAGGCCTTAGTAGCATATGCACGGTGCTTTTACTAGGGATATTAGTAGCGGCGAACTATATTTATAGAATAACGCTACTAGGATAATCGCGTGCTTTTTATAGGACGCGTAACCGACCTTAACTTTATTAGTCTTCTATTATCTATACTTTTCGCGAAGTTATAATACGATAAGCGTTTACTATATTTGTTGAGAGCGATTAGTCCGTCTTAATACTTTGAAATTGAGTATTAAGAACCCTAAGGATTAGATGAATATTAGGAAATATCGATATATAATACTTTACTAGGGGAGACTTTAACTCTAAACCAAAGCCGCTTAAGGCGTCTTCGACTCGTTACTAACTAACTAATGAGCCGGTGGCGTATAGCCCTCCGTTATACGTTATCTTGAGGTATAGACCTACGAAGAGAGGGATAGATATACGGAGTAAAGGATGGACCTACGAGATAAAGGCTAGGCTTCGAAAAGGGGCTAGACCACGATCGAGGGACTGGCCTTAACTAAGGAATGGACCTATAAAGTAGGGGACAAACCTAGGAAGTTATGCTCCCGACGAGTACTAAGCAATTCCCCTAGCGCTGCCCATCTGCAGAAGGTAAGGGGTCTACTAAGGGCAGACCGACGAGGCTATTATATTAGACTAGCACCTCTATTAATAGTCCCTTAAAACTTATTATATAGACCGTAGCTCTTTAAGTCTTATGTCTGCTTCCCTCCCGACCTCCTCCTCCTCCTACTACTGTTGCTATTACTATAGAGTAACCTATACACCCTTCCCTGCGCCTTAGAAACAGCACCTAGTCCTAAAGGGAATCTCCTCTTATACTATAGAGAAGCTAGTGCGAGTTTAAGATAATTATAAATTATAATACCTACTACTATCCGAAGTAGCGGCTCGGCGTAATAGGTCTACTTAATAGAGATCTCTTATAGAGCTACCGAGTAGGGATATAACTAAATTAGAAAAAAATTAGGGGCCGCTATTCGATAAGAATAGCCGTCCTATAATTAGGCTTAGTTAACTCTTACGTAGGCTTACTCTATATATCGTACGTCGGCTTTAGGGGTTTTCGTAAGTTACGGCTAATCTATTACGGTAGATCGAGGATTATAAACCCCGTTATAGTATTATTATTACGCCGATAAAGATAGGAAAATATTACGAAAATATAAGGCTAATAAATAAATTATATCCTTAGTTAAGTATATTCCTATATTCCGGACGTATAATACCTCTAATATTATACGCTAGCTATTTTTAGTAAGTATTTATTAATATCTCGGATATATAGAAATCTTAGGTGCTAGTACTACCTTATCTAAGAACGAGATAATTAGAAACTAGATATCCCTAGCCTTACCCCGATTAGCTTCGAGCGATAAGTTACCCTCCTTATCTAGGCTTATCCTAAAGAAGAGTATAAAAGACTTCGAAAGGTTATTCTTAATATACCGATTAATAATCCGGATAATATAAAAGAGAGGTTTCCTAAAGAGATTCTAAGGACGTTATTCCCGGTATATAAAGACTATAGAATTCGTAATCGTATTAAATATACCATCTCGGAATACGCCGCTATTAAATACTATCTAGACTCGAACTAAGAAAAGCCTTAACCTCCCCGTAACCCTTTATTTCGCACGCTGAGGATCGACGACCGGCGTTACGGTTTATAGAACCGTTATCGATATGTCAGATTCGTTCTACCCGAAACTTATCGGGGTACTAGTTAATATCTCGATGAATCCTTACGTAGAGACGCAGAGACACCGAGAAGGTTATCAAGTAAGGATGCAAAGAGATATAGGGATAATCCCAGCCGTTGCAACCGTGTTAGCTCAGATAATAAGCTGCCACTAAGAAGGATTAACCGAATTGCATGTTTCAATGACTATCGCTAGGTGTAACTTCGTTTCATGTCCGCATCTTAGCCTTTGACGTTTACGGACCTTCTCGAGTTTCTGCCGCGCGATAGCGTGCCACGGAATCAGGTATTCATTGGATGTAAGATTGGAAGACAAGGCAACAGCTTGGCCCAGGTTCAACAACACTATGAAAGCCGCTTCTAGTTATATGAGTCCTCCTGCTTCTTAGAAATCTAGGCTGTTGTTAAATTACTCGGGTTTTTCTAGGTTAAAGAGGCGTATATCTGCGAAAGACCTTTCTCTTGACATTGCCTGAGCTGTCTGATGTGAGATGGTAGAAACGGGACGCGTGGTACTTCTTCGTATGCTTTTCTATAGCAGGAGTAGTTCCGATCGCTAGTGATGAGTGGGAATAGTTCTGGTAAGGTCGACTTATTAAAGCTTGTTTCTCTTAGAGCATAAAGTGTTGGAATTAAGGAATTGAAGTTCCGTCTAGTGCGTAATTCCTGTTAAAAGTCAGTTGATTTGGTCTGAGCAAAGACGAGATGAAACTTATATCGGCGAGGTGTGTAATAAGACGGCTCAGCTAGGTTTATGGCCAGGTTAAGGAATAGTATCTGCATTCGGGCGATTGGACCGTAGGCTCTGGGATACAGCCGAACGGGCTGGACTGTGCTCGGGCAAGAACTGCCATCGATATTAGTAGATAGAACGAATCAGATCGCTGTGGTGGCATATACCTTTTCCATTTAAATGTATTTTACTCTCTCGTCTAGAAAGTTCTATAAACGGTCCTCCGTTATGTCCTATAGACTACCGTGCTAGTTAAAGAAATCCTCTACGGGTTCTATATATTCGTCGGGATCGCGAGCTACCCTAGCCTAGTCTAAAAAAGTAATCCTCTTAAACGCTAAGTAGCTAGTGTTATCGAGTTCGAAGGTAGCGAGTAGGGCGTCCGCTTCACGTAATAGGTTGTGTGGTAGATGGTTCTCTAGGGGGTCCGGGGGAGGAAACGATAATAATAGCTACTTTAAGATCCCTTTAACTCTCTAATCTATATCTAGCTTAATAACGGTTTTTCGATCGCCTGCGCGGAGACTAACAAAGAAGGCGTTTAACAAAGGTGGCCATTATATGCGCAGAATTTCTCCCGGAAGGCTTTCATCTTTATATGTGCGAAATCGACAGACCAATTGGATAGCCTAAAGGTCGTAACCTCGAAGGATATTCTCTGCCCCATCTTCCTACCAGCCCAATAGTGAATCGTCCGCTGATGATGCGTAGGACGGCGGGGGAGACGGTCCTCTAGGGTATAGAGGGGGGATTGAGCTTGCAGATGCCGACTGGTGGTGAGCATTATTATCAATTTGTCGTAAGCCTGGAGGTGTAAAGTCAGCATTATCCCCGGTAACAATTGGGTCACCCTGCCACCCAGACGACTCCTGCATTGGCAGGGTCATGTATGGAACAGATAAGGCAAAACAAGGCGACGAGCTAATGCAGGCAGGGCACGCCTGTCATAAGCACCCGCGTCGTCCTCTTGACCGTTACGGACGAAGAGCTGGCCTAGAGTATGCTGTGGGACGTCTGAAGTGGTGACATTAGCGGTGCATAGAATACGAGGATATGGAACGTACCCATTCTGAATCGTCGGCGGGGTTTGGTAGGGTTTGCAGCGGCAGTTTAATCACAATTTATCTTGAAGGCATTTGCTAAAAGAAATTCCGGGGAAAACCAGATATGGCTCCTGCGGGAAGAGGCAACGAGGCAGTCTCACAAAGAACGCCACTCAATAGTGGTATTAAATGGTTGGATAAGAAAGGCTCAACGGGTAAATCGGTTGCGACAGCGGATATGCAGGACTTCACAGCCCGAGCGCAGAGTCTAGCATGCTGCACTTGTCATAAGCCAATGAACCGTAAGTGGCTCGCTGGGGGATGGGTAACTTGATGCATGTTGCGTTCGCAGCGCAGGAAGCTCCACCTCTCGGTATTTTTCTGATTTAATCGGGTAGCAAGAACAACGCTGACGGATGCAAGTGATAGTTAGCCACATGACAGATGCGTTGGCATTCAGTAAGCTAGGGTTCATCTATGATATGAAAAGGTAGTGGAATAGCCTAGTACCCTGAAAAAAAAAAGGTACGTCTTTCCTTCTGTCCAAACGTTCGCCTCTAACGTGCTACAGAGGCCTTAGGCATCAGCTATTACGCTTTAAAACGTCCTTTCAACCACGAAGAGGTCGCAATGGGAAACCTCTTCTCATAAACACGGTCGAAAAGGACACGCTTATCTACCGCCTATATCGTTACTCTCTATGACCAATACGGCATCCCCACTAAGACACAGACAATTAGTGACGTACTCGTCTAAAAGGGTACTGTGGCCCAGAGTAAACCTAATATTACCGCACTAGCCACTCGAATGGAGCTTCTTATGGCCACCCTAAAGCTTCTCTAGGATCGTTAATAGATAATCCGGTATAACTTGCAGACAGCCGGCCTGACACTTAATTAAGGGGGAGTACGACTATTAATATAGCGAGGCTAGAGTAAAGCCGTTAGCGAATGTTTTACTTTTGGTGGACTTGACTATATAAGTTCCTAAGTAGAACGGAAGCCAACTAAAAGACTTTGACTAATTTGATTTTGTGTAGTCCTTTGCCGAAGCCACATCTTCGCTGCGAGACCAATGTATGTCGGATCTTCTAAAGAATAATCAGCCTCACCCTCGACGCAAGCATCGACACCACAACTTATGGGGCTCTCATGAAAAAAGTCGCCACAGTGTCTTCTGGCTTCAGGAGCCAATCCCCACCTTCTGACAAGTAGCTGCAATCTGGTAGGCGGCAAGACTCCCATACGGAGTCGACTGTATCCCGGAGAGTTATGACACGCTCTCGTACATTAAAACATACGTGACCTTGGCCGAAAAAACCCGTGGATATGTGCACAATATGTTTATAAGGGCGTCTGACAAGATTCTCGATAACTGTATCGTTTGAACAATCGTGTTCTGTCACAATTACAATGGGACGGTGGATTTCTTGCTTATGGTCAACGGTAACCCCACCACATTGCCTTTCCCTTCAGGGACTCTGAAATGCTCGTGACCCTGCCATGGACCGCATCTGTGAGTGAAGTCCTTCTGGACGGAAGCCTCTTTTCCCTGCGAGCTGAATTGGGAGTCCGGTAAGAGTTGCTGCGAACGAAGGGTTGCCTTGAGAAGAAGTGCAGTAGGGGGACGGATTCACTGTCGATTCTCCAGAAACTAAGGAGGAAAGATGGTAGAGGCCAGTAAACAGGAACAACCTACCTCGCCACATCGTTTCTCAAGAGCTATAATGTCTGTTACAGCCCGTCTCTTCTCTAGCGAGCTAGTAGGATTGTTTTCCTTCGTACTCTCCTTCCGGTTTCCTGCTTTTCGAAGCTTGAGTGACATTTGGTGTAGACTGATCATGCTTTGATGGAAGGCTTCGAGTAACTTCGTATTGATAAATTTACTTTGGGAGTCCCTTGTTCAAATGGTCAAAAACGTCTACTTGTTTCCTCTAAGGTTTTTACTCTAGCCTCGCCGGTATTCGCAGCAGTATTCAAGTCTTAATTCAACGAAGGCTTAAGTAATTATCCGACATTAGTAAAGCCTCTAATCCCCCTAAGCTTTTATCGTACTCTGTAACGCGATCCACTATTAAACCGCTTAAATACTCGAGGTAGTTCGTAGTCTAGACTTATACTTATTTGCCGTTAATAGCTTTAAGCTCGACTTTACTATATTGTTAAACTTAATTAGCCTCTCACTAACGAGGATTTCTTACTAGATTCATAACATCTCATATAATCTAAGTAAGGCGATTAAGGAGACGAGAGTAACGCAGAATTTTAACGTTTCTTCGGTAGAGATGAAAAGGATGTCGACTTATAAGACTAAGGGAGCGTTTAACGGGATAAGACCTGGGAAGCCGCTGTTTTGCCGGATAAACACTCGTTAATTAATTAGGCATAAATGTTAAGATAGCTTACGGGGCGTGAAAGCTCGTCGACCCTAACATGCGTTAAAGAAAGATAAATATAGATTTTCATAAGCTTACCGTTCGCCGTAGGTATAGTCACTTATTATTTAATAGATATTAGCGGAGTTAAGGATGGAAGAGAGGTGCTAGAGATTTTGAGTATAGAGGTAGAGGTATACCTAGTAATGCTTAAGATACTCTTCTCTCCTAAAATTATCTCTAGAACGCCCTCGTCCCAGCCTAGCTTATATTAACTAAAGGCTATATCTTCGGGTATATACGGGTCTAAGGCACCTTTAATAACCTTACTAATACTAATCTATATCTAGAAGTCCCCGCGGCCTTTAGACGAGTCGAATCTAGATATAGGGAAGTATTAATTAGCGTCGTGTCTTATAAAGACTATCTACGGCTAAATGTAGCGTATAATATACGTACTACTTACCTCTAAAGTAATTCTCTAGGCCTACGCTTAAATCGTAGAGGTTACCCGTGTACTTAATAGTTACCTTATCTCCCTTCTTAGGGTTCTCAGCGCTAGTGCCTTACTTAATAACTTTTCTAGTAACACCTATCTTTCTAGTAAAGCTAGCGTAATTACTAAGAGCGAATCGTAGAAATAAAGAAGTTTAATTATATAGGTTCAGTCAGGTGTAGATAGAATTAATAAGTAGTACTAGAAAATTTCTATCCCGAGAGGGGTGGGATTTAATATAAGTTTTAAAGTGTTAGGGACTAGTTAGCTTAGTTAGAATGTATAGATCCTTGTTAGAAGATAGATCTTCACATGCGTTAATATAAGCCTCGGAGTTAGTTAAGAGCCGAAGGCTAGTTAATTCGGGTCTAAGTTCGAATTATAGAAAATGCAGCACTGGCATATCTACCTCGATTGGAGCATTTATAGTACTCGTAGCAGCGATCAACCCTAGAGCCCCACCATACAGTAGTCTTCCGAAATGGGTAATCACGACGCAAACGTTTGCAAGTGCATCCTTGAGGAGGACAGCTTGAAGGCACCTTTAAGCAACAAGCCTGGGCCTCCTTCGTGACCCGAGCATTGATCACTGAAGATGAATCATCTACTCCCCTCTTTCTAAAGCAACCAATTGCTGTTGGCGGGGCTGCTTCATGGCCTCCGTGAGCAGCAGTGCTAGAGGCTGCTGCGCGGAATAAGGTAATCCCATTGTATTGGTCTGATAAGAGCACAGATTAAAGGCTTCATGTTAGGCGAGAGGCCCAATATCGCGCTAAAAGCCCTCTTTACCCGCCACAACCATTGTGCGCCCCACTGTGGCTAAGTCGCCCTTGCCCTTGCGCTAAGGTCTATAACCCCTCCATACCCTAACTAGGGCCAAATGGAAGGTACCCTCTGACCTAGATTTTCTGATATTCAATAGCAAGTAACTTCGTAATGAATTGTTTTGATAGAATCTAATTACTTACGAAGTTATTAATAGGAGTCAGCGTTATACCTTTATAGATAAAAGTTTTAGGCCGTCTACTATAAGTATAAAGCTACTCGCCCTATTATATAGTCTAATATATTATATAGCCCCGTAAAACTAGGTAGCTAATTAGTTATATATAGCGCAGTACGCTATAAATTCCCTTAAAAAAGTCTATTACTTTAATCCGACCCCGTATCCGTTCTATTAACCGACTACGCCCTAACGGTATCTAAACTTATTATATCCGCAGCCGTATCGCAATAAAGTCATCTCTAGTAAAGAGAGCTTTCGGGCTCTAATATTAAGGACATTCTATTACGGCTTAGAAAATAGCTAGAAAGCGTAGTTTTCGAGGATAATAGAACCTTAGAGAAATGCGTAGATCCCCGACTCGATAAAGTATATAAATCGCTCCTAATTAAATTAGGTATCTACGAGAAGGTAGTGTACGTCGTACCGGAGACCTTACCTAAAACTAAATATCTTATAGATTTAAGCTAAATAGCGTATTACGTATAATATACTGCGCCTTCGAAAACTAAATACCGCGCAATTTCGAAACCTAACCTATTCGGTAGATTTAGTTCTTATAAGAGTTATTAAAGGAAAGCCTATAGTCTTAGGGCGGCCTCTAATACCCGAATAGATTACGTATATTACGGAAGACGTTACGGTTAGCTAGGCCCTAGAATTTCTCGTTATTATCTATTATTAAATTGCTATAGGCGTTAGGAAATGAGCGCGGGGTTCGGGGTTAGGTTCTATTAGAGTAGATCTATATAGCGTCGCTTTAGTTAATCTATAGTTAATATTTATTTAGAGATAAGATCTATTAAGATTAGTTAGAGGGGAAGATCCGTACGGTGTTACTTCCGTTAAGTTATAATTAATATTTAGTTAGGGATAAGGCCTATTAAGATTACTTAATTACGAAGATCCGTAAGGCGTTACTTCGGTTAAATTATAATTAATTCGTAGCTAGGAAAGAGGTTAGTACGTTATAAAATCTAGGCCTAATAGGGAAGATCTATACGGTGTTACTTCGGTTAAGTTATAATTAGTATCTAGTTAGGGACGGGATTAATAAGATATTAATATATTAAGGTCGTCTTAGGTTACTAACGGGAGGAATAAAAGATATAGAAAATCTAGCGTCTATTGCGGCTAGGGCGTAGGAAAGCTATTAAAGATAGCTATAGATTCGTTTTAATTACTTAGTATTATGTAGGAGCCAGAGCCGCTATAATTCTCCCTCCCTATATATATTAGAAAAAGCTAAGTTAGACTTATAATTACCTACTATTAATTTCGACGTTAGTAGTAGTTACTAGTAACCCCGAATTATTATCCTTCGATAATAGAGCTTCGGTCTATGCCGGTTAGTCTACTATTGCCTATAGATAATTAAATAACTTATTAACTATTTCGTTAACGCTTATCTAGGTATAATAATCTCCCGGTATATCCTATATTTTTTAAGCTTCGTTATAGATGCCTCTTTCCTTTAGAGACGTAACTATTTATATATATATCTTACCTATTATCGTAAGGGTTACTTCCTATCTAGAAACCGGTTAGCTAAAGTAGAATCGATAGGTGGAAAGTACTTATATTATAGTACCTATATTATCTAGAAGTAAGGCTAAAGCACTAAGTCCTTTTAAGTTCCTTACGAGCGTATTATACCGAGCTCCTACTTTCGCCTAACTAGTTAATTTTATTAGAATTAAATTATAGTTCTCCTTAACTAGTCTAGACTAGAATATCTTAAGGGCGATATAATTAACCGCCTTACCGTAAAAACGATAATATACCTTCTTTTTAAGTCGATAAATTACGACTAATAGGATTCGTCGTTAAATCTAATTTATTATATAGATTTTATCGAGGGTACTAAGCGAGTTATAAACCTAGGCGAGTAGATCTTCTTAAAGGTGAAATTAAAATTCTTTATAGCGTTAGAATAATATTAGAGGAGTAGCCTTCTACGAAACTAGGTACTATTTATCGTTATCCGAAAGGGTAATTTTAGTAGCTAACTTCGATTTTAAGATAGCCTAATTCGTACGAGTACGACGACTACTAACCTTAGTCTTTAAAGTAGAGGGAAGGCTTCTCTAGACGGCCGCGAGGCTTTTTACGAACTATAAATATAAGAGGAGATATCTTAAAAAGAGGATACGCCTACCTTCTCGTCCCTAAAGAGAATATTATCTACCTTAAGTAGGTCCTCCCTTTTAGCTCTTAATCTCTCTACCTTTAGACGAGCCTTACGAAGCCCGTCCTCTAATTCTCGACTAATAGTAGTATCTATATAAAGCCGAAAATTACTTTTAAGAGGGACGGTTTAAGAAAATTAAATAGAAGTTAATTTAGAATCGAGATCCTAGTTTGCGCTAGTACGTAGTCCGCGATTAATAGTATATATATATATCCCTAACTAATAAAAGGGTACTAGCGCAACGGGCACTATGTCCCGCTTAAACTCTGCTATAACAGCTAATCGTAATAGCTAATCGCCGAATTATACCGATATAGATCTATCCACACCAGACATGTTCTTTCCACTTCCCCGCTCGATCTTATCCCTCTAGTGCGCCATAACCCAGGTCAGTATCGAGAAGGATTAGCGTCGTTCCTTCTATGATCGTGTTTGCATTTGAATGATCTAGGCTTCCGAATAAGGAGAGAAGGAGAGTCCGCCGCCATTATGATCACGCACAGCTCCTATATAGAACCCATAGATCTTGCAGCCTCGTCCTGGACAATGCCCTGCATATTGCCTTTATTGCCTTCTTCGCCGCGTTTGTTAGATATAACTTTGTCTCCTGCAGTCTCACCTACACGTTTACACCCCCTGTTATTCTTATTATAGAAATAGCCTCACCGATAGCTTAATTAAGTATTATTTCTTATATTCTTATCTTTAGTCTTACGGTATTCCTTCCTCTACTTTAGGTATACTACCGCTTACTTTTAATCTACTAGCTCGACTCTTAGATATATATCTTTAGGTTTAAATCCGTATTCGACCTTATCCGGGTTATTCTACTTACTCTAGATATCTTAGAGGTAATTCTACTATATAACGGTAAGTTAACGCTTATTTAAGCTTCTACGTATATAATATTAATTAGCTTAATAAGTAGGAACACTAGTTTAGCTAGTTTATAAAATCTTATTTTACTACTCTAATACGTGCGTAATATTCGTAGAGGTATATCCTCTCTTTAGATAAGTATATTAAGTAAATACTTATTATTAAATATAGGTTATCTATTTATAGTATATAATCGAGAGACGCCTTAGCCTTCCTTAGCGTTACTTTAATATTACTATCGCTATCGTTCTCTACCTTAGGCAGTTCCTATCTTTATTAAAGTAAGTTCGGGCTACTATCCTACTCGCATATACTAATCTATATTTTAGATAGCGTATAGAAGCGATCTAATTCTAGACTACCTCCGTCGTAACCTCTCTATAATTTCTTAGCTTTAGCTTAGCTTACTTCTAAGTCCTATATACTCTCTACTACCCTCGAAAATAGGTATCTAGTATTCCTAGATAGTTCTCTAGTTATTATATTATCTGCCTTTAGATATTAATATCTATAGTATTAGTAGGGAAGATAGGCTTAAATAAATATCTCCTTCTTTAGGTTAGTAAGAGTAGATCTAGTCTATAGACCGTAATTAATTCGGTATATAGATTTCGCTATTATATATTACTATATAGGTTATAATACGTATTAATTACGTCGTCGCTCTCGTGCGTAGAAATAGTACTCGACGAATGCCGAATAGCGCCTTAGACGAATTAGGGGTAACCGTTAATTTAGTTACTACCCGAAATCACGGGAGGCTATCTATATCTATATTAACGGAACTATTAACTAGGAATATAGGCCTAAGAGGTAATTCTAAAATAAAGAGTATCCGCACGAGGACGAGGGTCTAAAGTAATCCCGGTAAGTCTAGACTATATTAATTATTTCTTATTAATCCGAACTACGTATCGTAGGCTCCGTTCTGACCTTAAGGTTGCAGTTCCCCTTATACCTGAAAGGTTCTCTTATTCTAACTACCCTTAGGCACCTCCTTCTACTTTCTATATCTCTCCACCACGGGGCTGGCTCCCTGAGATGACCGACTTCACCCTCGACTTAATTTCTAAAGGAGAAGAACCTACATCAATACTCATATAATTGGAGGCACAGTGGCCCCAAATGGTGGGCTAAGTCGATCTTGGTATGTTTGACGTATACGTGATCTGGATCGTATGCTAAAGTAAATAAAAGCGTATTAGGATCAAAGAATGTCAAGGATTCAGCGGGATTCAGATATTCTTCGGAGATGGATGCTGAAGTGGGTTGGGTATCTGTTTAGGTTATAAATAGAGTGGGGAGATGACGTAAGACTACATAGCGTTATGAAGTAAGGATAGGGGGAGTGGGTATCCGTCCTAGAGGGCGCGTGCATAGTGTTAGGGGCTTGGTATACGTAAGCCATCTAAAAGATCCCCTTAACCGATTTCACGAACCAAAGAACAGTACGTGATAATTTAGCGAGCGAGATAATTAAAACGTAGAATGCAATCGCTGTGAACCGCAACGCACGCAGGCCGTTATATATAATCGTAATCATTTTACATCTCTTACTGCGTCCTTTACTGCCGCATTCACGGGATCAAAGTCCCTTAACGATCCTGGCTTTAGTATTAAGGCCGGGGGTCATTAGCATAGGCGGAGGACTCAGCAGTAACTAGGCACGGAGGTTAGCCTTCCTATCATCTATTAGCTAGCTATATATGCCACTACTAGTCTACCTTTTCGTCGATCTTATATACACCGGTTTATGCAGTTAGTAAAGCTTCCACTCTATTAAATCATTGAAGTCCTCATCCTTATCCACGAGTTTCAAATCCCCCCCCTGACAATCCCCTTTAATCATGTTTTGTGCAGCGGTCACGGTTGACCTATCCAGCTTGCATTGATCAACAAATCGAGCGAATCAAGACCATATCTCCACAGTTCCCCGGCATGTCCCATTCCCACTTCATTACACACCCGGTCCCCTACACCCCTGCATTGCCTCTTCTGTCTCTTTTCGTCCAGCGAAAGGGGTATTCAGCAAGGCGATAGAAAACGTAATATGGGTGGAACAAGGGTTGGAGAAGGAGACAGGTGGCGTTGCAAATTCCTTGTATCTCGAGGATCAGTCCCTGCGTCAGCAATCAAATTTGGATGGCCGGTAGAACTCATTGGGCTTGAACAGGGATGTCTGTGGAGCACTCTTAGTGTCGCATCCAAAATTGGGGTTGCGCCTACCTAGCATGGGATAGGACGGATCTGGTAATAACAAAGCTGGTCACATCCTAAGCACTCGAAGTTGTGATGTTATTAGGCTCCCGCTCCGCTGCTACTTTCTATCTTCAAATCCTGCTGCCGGCAAAGACAAAGTCCCCAGAGGCACTAACACGAAACGGAATAGACCCTTCAAGAATTTTTAGGTCTCGCCAATGATGAACTCTACACCGAAATCCAAACTATCCCGTTCCAGGCGAGAGAACCACGCTCCTAGCGCCGACAGCAATGACAGCGAGAAGGATTTTTCGTTCCAAAGCTCCAGTTCTGGCGACTCTGTCTCGTCTTCCGACTCTTCATCGGAAGGGGGAGGCTATGAAACTTTTCAGAAGGAACTTTACGCGATGATGAAGGAAGCGAGAAAGCTCAAGAAGAAAAGAGTCAAGAAGCCGGGCGTGGGCCAGAAAGCCAAATTCAAAAGGGCAAAAGATAGGGATTCCGATTCTGATGACGGCATTGTCCATGGCAAGACTCGACCCAGGAGAAAGGCGCACGGCAAGGAAGAGAGAGCCAAAGAAGCGAAGCAGGCTGAGAAGAAAAAGAAGAAGAAGAAAGGCACCAAGGCGGAATTCATACGGGTTGATCGCTTGTGGAGCAAGGATGAGCACAGGTATGTTCTGAAGAAGTCGAGCGAGAACACCGAAGCAGGCGAATATGAACAGTACGCCTTCAACGTCCGCCGCATGTTTGACTGGGAAAACAAACATTCGGGTACCTGCCTCGGCATCATGAGTAAGCCACTCAAGGCTGCTTTGAGGCATATCATGGGAGAAGTGAAAGGCATCTCTTTGGAGGAAGATTCCCCCTGCGTTGACCCAAACACGATCTTCCTCTTTCTCGAAGAACTACGTGCCTACATGAACGACCTTAGGGCGCAGAGCACTTCTGAGACGAAAAGGGAAAAGGCGAAGGAGACTGCTCTTGAGGCTAGACACCTTAAAGTGCTCATCAAGTATCTCGACAAAGACTATGATGAGATCAAGAAATCTCTCTACCCCCTACTCGAAAGCAGGAAAATCACTTTTGACCTCCTCTGGGCACTCTTCAAAAGCAACGAGACTGCATACGCTCCAACATACGACACGGAGGAGGAGCCCAGAGCTTTCAAGGTCGACTACGCCAATTTGGTAAGTAAAAAGACGTACCGAAACTATCTTCAAGTCTTGCCGACTTATCTCAAATAGGATTCATCGCTTCTTAAGGGTGATTACTATACAGTCGAAGGGCGCTACCTGGAATACGACGGCAAATGCTTCGGAATGGGCAGTTTGGAAATTACCGTCGACAAGTTCAAGGGACCGCGCAATATTTCCAGCTTAGGCTGTTATCCTCTGAAATATCATCAAGACCATGAGAAGCTGAAAGGACAGATGATCGAGCGTGGCAAAAAGTTCGTCGCCCTTGAGGGCGTGCAAAATCGTCTTCAGAAAGGCATGGCTTTCTACAAGGTATTCAGTTGCCCTTCACGAGATCCAGAAACTTCTGACTAGGTCACTTTAGAAGAATCAAAAACTCACTAAAGTCAATGTCGACGGCAGGGTGATGGTAGATCCCGCGACTTTCAGGCGCATCAACCCTAATTACCCTGTTTCCACGCCCAAATCCGAGGATAAGGACATTCTTAGTGATTCAGAATCTTACGACAGCGATAAGTCCGAGAGCAGCTCAGATGAGGAGGGCGAATATCACACGGCTCAATTTGACGATGAGAAGAAGGAGCCGAAACCCAAAAAGAAGATGGTCAAAGACAAGAAGAGCGATACTTACCACGTTGTCGACTTGCCGGTCGATGAAGAGGGCAACGTGGTCCAGAAGGAGGACATCGAGGAGATTCCAAAACAAGAGAACTCTGGTGAGCGCGAATTCACTAATGAAGAATATCTCGTTGCGAGTCCTGTCGTACTCGGCTTCAGCTTCAGCGAGAAGCTCTGGGTCGAGTTTGCCGTTTCTGGCATCAGTGATATCGAGTGGAACGAAGGCGCCTTCGACTCCCTCGTCATACCACATGACCAGAAAGACATTCTCAAAGCTCTTGTGGAGTCTCACGCACATGAAGCCAAGAAAAATATCGATGACGTCATACAAGGTCAGTATTAGTTTCAGATCCAGTGCACACGGTCATACTGACATTTCCACTCAGGCAAGGGGCGTGGCCTTGTGACGGTGCTGCATGGACCGCCTGGTACGGGGAAAACACTCACAGCTGAAGGCATCGGCGAGCTGCTCAAGAAACCGCTCTACGTTAGTTTCGCTGCGTCCATCCTTGCAATAGACTGACTTATATCTCAGGCGGTATCTGTTGGAGAACTTGGAATAAAAGGTGGCGATGTCGAGAAGAGCCTCTCCACAATACTTGACATCGCCCACACATGGGGTGCGGTTTTGCTTATTGACGAGGCAGACGTCTTCCTCGAAAAGCGGGAGCTTCACGACATCGGTCGTAATGCGCTTGTCAGTATCTTTCTGCGTATGCTGGAGTACTTCCAGGGCGTACTCTTTCTGACAACCAATCGTGTCGCAACATTTGACGAGGCTTTCCGATCTCGCATTCACATCGGGATCAGATACGAAGAACTCGATATCAAGGCTAAAAAGAGTATCTGGAAGTTGTTCATCAATAAGGTTAGAGCATTACCGGGTGTAGATGTTGCAGAGATTACAGAGGAAGATTACTCGAAGCTGTCTAATTATGCTGTCAACGGACGAGAGGTACAGAACACTCTTTTCTCTATTTCACCTCTCGTTCTCTGTCCCTTCTCTACCTTTCATTCGCCGTGCTTCGGACGCAACAAGCTAATAAGAAACCCGTGACAGATCAAGAACGCAGTCCGTACAGCCCAATCCCTAGCCCTCGTTAGAAAGGAAACGCTTAGCATGAAGCAATTCCTTTCAGTTCTCTTCGTCGGCAACGTTTTCGCTAAGGACTTGAGAGGATCCGGGTATGAGGAGGCCCTCAAATTTTACATGTAACTGAGAAAATGGTTTAAGGGCTTGATCACAATGAGAGCAGATAGAATACATGGGGTTTCCTAGATCAGATGAATGACAACAGATTATTTTGTGGTTCATCTACGGCATTGGTACCTGGGGTTTTGATCGCTTCTGGCGTTCTTAGCTCAAGGTCTACCTTCCATACGAAGTAAAATCATCAGTGATATCTCGAGCTGTAGTTCGTAAATCGATCTCTGCACTAATGAATCCTCGCCGGCCACAATTGATCTTTATTGAGGATGGAAACAGTATGTGTGGAGCGAGTGAGTGCACTTGGACTGGATTGAGTTGAAATCGGCGAATGGAGCCTGGTGGCCCCACACTTCCCTACTGATAGTTTTACTCTAGAGTCAAAAGCGCCCAGGTCCCCATCCATCATAGTTATTTCTCTTCTCCATGGTGCCCTCGACGAGAGAACGTTTTATCACTTTTGCAACAGATTCTTATTGCTCGCTCATTTCCGCGGCAGCAGCAATCTCTTTCATGCTCCATGTCCACAAGATACCAGTTATCTCAGAGTGCGTACGGGAATTGGCACTTCAAAGAAAATACCAACATTTGCAAGTTCCCAGTGGAGATGTCCGAACTCCAAATCCCCCTAAAACAAACCCGCAAACGACGGAGCACTGGAGCAATGAGGGAAAGCGAAGAAGTTCGGAAGAAGAACGCACTTAGACTCCAATAGCACTCCACACGCTCCATTACTGATCATCATACGGATGATTAGGTGAGAGAGCCTCAGAAGGACTCTACGTCGACAACTTCCCTAGCTGTCTACTTATCAGCCCCCTCGTCCACTTAAACCTCTATAGAGATCGACGATCTTGATATCTAGGATCTCGAAGCAGGAAGAGGCTGGGTTCGCCAGAAATTCAGTGAAACTAAAACGGAACGGAGATATAAGATTGAGGCACTTAAGAAGCAGACTCTGAGCGACGTAATGGATCGTAGCTGGATTTAGTGTTGTCGATGCCGATCCTTTGCTGCGACTGACACCGAGAACTTATGCGTAGACTGCTTTCATACGCGATGCTCCGGGTGCAAGCATCCGCGCAATATAATAGCAGAAAAACACCGTTTGGCAGATGCAGAAGAGAACGCGCCAGAGTAAGCGGGAGAACGTCAATTGGACGAACAGGAAGGACATCGATCTTGTTAGCTTTGGTTAAGGTCAACCTAGATCAAGCGAGCATAGTCTCCTGCTCAATCAACTCCCTATCAGTAAGAGTGCAAAATTCGGGGCCCACGACCCAATACCCCTCTTGTCTTGACCACTCTATTCCCGGTTTTACTACCACCCAAATTCAGAATCCCAATAGCACATGGGTTTTATTACCATTGACGCCCGTGAAGAACCTAAAGTTTATATCGGCAAGTGGGGAGGAAATTTCCCTTGGATTCTCACTTTCACCGTCCAATGCGGACGCTCAGAGCACCATCTGGTCTCGGACCGTGGATCCTCCTCCTGGACTCCCAGGTCTAGTCATATGCAGGCCTTCGACCGGGGAAACGACCCGCTTCGTGTCTCTTTAGTCTGTCGATCCTCATTGCGCCCCGTTTTAACGGCATTTAGAACCACACCGAGCGTTCATCGCTTTTTATTTAAGGAGTGCTTGCCAGGGTTATTCTTGTCTTTCTTTCTTTCATCCTTTCCTGTTTTTGTGGTCTTCTCGACTTCTCAACTCAATCAATATGCCTAAGAAAGTCGTACTCTTTGGAGTGGGCCTTACCTCCGCTGCCGTCTTTGCTGTAGGCACCTGGGGTATGGTCACATTGCTCAAAGTCAACTTTGCTGCTATTATCATTGGTATTCCACTTTGCCTTCCGTTGGTTGCTTTGTTTTGGTGTGTCGCTGTGGGCTTAGGAGCAATTGAATAGACCCATGTCAAAGGCTATTCACCTAACGAAGGACACCCTTTCTAACTCGTTTCGGTAAGCTAATTGACAAAAATAGTCACGCCATCACCATCCAATTACAGTCAATGATATACAATACTCTATGCTGGGCGACGGGCCTGCGACAATTCTGACCACCCCGCCTTAAGGACTTCTCTTCCTCGCTCCCTCTACTATGAGCTTTGCACCAGACGGACAGAGTATCTTTGTTAGGAAGGCAAACAGAAGGATCTCGAAATACGAAAAGAGAAAAAGAGAAAAAAAAGAAAAGTGTAAACAGGAGAACGCGTGTGGAGGAGGGTTTTGGCGTATGATGGTCGGATCATGCAGTTAATGTTGAGGTAAGCTTTTCAGGAGGAATGGTGAAGGAAAGGGTTCATACCTTGCCCTTCAGAAAGAAGAGAGCACATCGCCTTACCCATAACGCTCTACAGAGATCAAAGCATTCCTTCTCCCTTCCCTTTCTTTTGTCATGCTTGAGTGCTTGAAATCTTCTCTCCACCCCTTCCTTCTCTGGCCTACTCCTCTTTCTGTTATCACTCCTTACTCCTCGTGTGCTTCTTCTTCCCCTCCATCGGACCAACCCCCTCATCCACCCAATATTTTGACCAAGCGCTTTTCATTCCACGTTTGACGTTTCTCAATCCCTCAATGACCTAGATGGTGTTCCTCCAGCCACGTCGATTGCGGAAACGCGCCTCCATCGATCAAGAGCTTGGTCGCCTCTACGTATCCTAATTGAGCGGAACAATGTAATGGCGTACGGCCAAGTCTGTCCGCCGGGGACACTTCAGCCCCCTTGCCCATCAACAATCTTATCGTCTCTTGATCGCCTGTTTTGGTCGCCAGATGCAACACGGTGCTGCCTCCATGATCCTGGGCAGATATGAGCGCTCCTCTGTTCAGAAGCAAAGTCACCATTTGCGGAAACCCGCTCTCCACTGCCAAGCGTAGTACTCTTTTCCACTTCTCATCGTGTTCGACGTATCTGCTCCTCGCAGCAGCTCTTCCGCCGCCCGCTCATGTCCACCCACTGATGCCCAATACGGCGCCGTTCGTTGAAACCCGTCCTGCTCCGATACTGAGCGCCATGTTTCAATAGCACCTGTACGATTTCGAGGCATTAAGACGATGAACCCGTCTTGAGATGCAAAAATCAGCTTGTGGATTTCGCACAATGTTGTATTGACAGATCATTTGCCCGCCCCTGCCAAGCCCTCTGCGTCCCCCCCAGCTTGAAGCTAAAGCAGTTCGCCGCGACCTGTCATTCCAACGACGACCATCTGCGCTTCTGCCATCCTCATTTACATCCCGACCGCATTCGTCTGCACTTTAATCATGGCAGCTGCATCAGACAAGCCCTCCATCTCTGGCCCCCGGCATCAAAGCAAAAGTAAGCAGCTACCCTCATGGAGCTCGTCCCATGGACTAATGTAAACGCAGCATCACGAAATCACCAAAGGATAAATACTTTCCGCGACGGCAAGCTTTCCCTAATAATGTCTGAGATGATGCGTGAGACGCGAGGAACCAACTGCCAAACCAGGCAGATCAAGTTGGTGCTCATGCACAAATCAGAATTGGTATCCGAGAGAGAAGTTGCGAAATGAGAAGGAACATATCATCAAGAACAGGGACAGGCCCTTGTTAGGATTGTGTGAAAACTGGATGAGGATCGCTTCGGAAATACGATTGCCGTATCGAGCATCCCTGAGGACGAAATGACGTCAAGGGAGATACAGTGAAGGATATCGTCCTCGCGCCTTCCCTCTAGGATTTACTGTGACGCTAAAGGGGTAGAGACAGTTGCTGGAGAAGATACCACGTCAAACCGATGGCGCACAACTATAGAAGGGGAGACCCAAAGCTTGGCAAAGGGAAAAGTTGTACCAACGGAGTCGAAATTTGGGAATGTATCGCGTTCAGAATCAAGAACATGTGTAACTACTTCTTCTGCGAGCAACGAAAACGCTGACTTTGTTTAGCAACCTCCGTTTTTCTGATCGGGGTGCCTCCGCACACTGTCACTGTCCGACGCTCGGATTTCAAGGTTAGACTCAATGATGTTTATTGGCCATCCAATGTGTCACAAAATACCGAATTCGTCAAGATCAAGCATACTCTGAAAGGGAAATTTGACATTGTGCGAGGCTCGGCGTATGCAGGTACATATGTAGACTTCTGGGATGTGGTAAATTTGTGTCAGAGGTATGGCTTGACTGCGTTAGAGAAGGTGTTACGTACTTGGGACCAGCAAGCGCCAGTAAAACAGCTAGAGCTCCCAGAATTCATCGAAATCACAGATTTTGCCAACCCCGTCGTGGTTCGGAGATCAAACCTCAGAATCAACGCCAATAACATCTTTAAGCTCGCTGGTTATTCGAGGCAAGAAGGAATGGGTCTTCGGAAAAGAATTGACTCCGGGGTCTATGATGTTCATCTAAAGGCGCGTGGGCAGTATCAAGGTACGTATGTGGATTTCGACATTGGAATAGAGCTGTGTCGAGAATATGGATTGCATCAGCTGGAGCAGCGACTCCAGAGCATGAAAGAGACTTCGGAAGGGCCAATGATAGCAGCAGAGCCCGGTCATACAGGATCCCGGAGTCATACCCATCTGGAAGAATCAATTGGATCGGAAATAATTGCTGGTGGGCCAATGCAAACGGAAGGCGCTTGTGAACCAGTACCATCAATCCGCTGTGCAAAGGGCGCAGCATCGTCACGCCAGTCCTCACCTAAACCCAGGCATTCTCTGCTTGAATGTGCAAACCTTCCTTCACATTCCGCTGAAAACGTACAGTACGAAGTTTGGGATTCTCGACCTCAGCTTTCGGAATTGACAGAAGTAGAGCCTGACCTGAGACCATCCTCTTGGAAAAGGGCCTCGCATTATGGCAGTTTTGGTGATCTATTTACACCGATATGATCAGGGATCAGCGCTGGGAAGGAGATATGCCATCACGCAATCGTTACACGCCGCCTCATCTTGAGCAGCGAGGACGAAGAGGGGACGGCTTGAATCGTTTTGGGGATAAGAGCTTCCTGGAGAGAGCGGATACGGGAATGTTCCTCTTCAAAGACTGGTATTTTCTCATAAAACTCACATACCATGATGTATACAGTGTGGATGAAAGTGAGCATATGCTCCAGAGACTGAGGAAGACCGTAACGCAACTGCTTTCGCTGTGGTTGCTTCTAGCACCCTTGAGGGCTCCTAGGTCTGTTAGATTATATTCTTCTACGCTGCACTCCACATGCATGCATCCCCATCTCTGGTGTCTTCAGCGGTTTCGCCTTTGTGCTGTAATATCACCCCAGGATTCTTGCTTGATAGCTCAGCCCTGCTGCGAGGTTGGTAGAATTCAACGCTATCCAAGTTGATCAGCGATGACAAGCGGGCATGAATGCTCAAATTAAAAGTGACAAAACGCCTGGTGACGCGATTGACGTATCGTATGTATCTTCTAAAATCTATGGGTTCTTCCTACCCGCTTGGGCTCCTGTTTAGATAGCCAAAGTTTCCCTTTGATTGCTCGTTGAGCTTCTGTGCCATGGTCCTCAACCTCTTCCGCAAGAGTAGGTGGTACCGAGTGTGTGATGGAAATGACTCGGCAAAAGCACCTTGTGCATGAAATTAAAGCAAACATCATAAGCCGTTCATGTTAAGCCAAGTCTTTCCAGTGAGCTGCAAGAACATTACCAGGGAGATCATTTTGCCCCAAAAGCAATTTCTGATGCTCTGCTGCGAATTTGCTCCGAAGTACCCCGTAAATTCTCGTGTCGATACTTGTGTCGAAGGTGAGAGACAATATTCTTTGGAGGATCCGGTGTCCGTCGGCCTCGCACAGAAGGCGTGGCTTTGGCAGAGGACTGCACGAAGATATATTAGTCACGGTCTTCTAGTGAGCTTTCGTTCTAATTTTAGGACTAACAAACGTAGAGTATGCAGCGACGGCATTACTCTGGTCATTCCATGTGGACAGTCTTACCCCTCCTTGATTAAGCGTCCGGCCATTCGTTTGAAAATTGGATCGAATGATCTGTTGGCGGCGACGAAGAAGCTCTGGGGTGGCGATAAGAACCTCCGTTCGAGTTGCCGGTGCGGTAATGTTGGGCTTGCTCTGGATCGGATCGCCCTTTTTGACGAAGCTGTTACTGATTTTCTGTGTTCTGACGGGGACGCCGTGATGATCACAGAGAGTGACGATTTGGGCAGCAGATGAGCTTGCCCTTTTGGACCCTAGTTTCGAAAAAAAGTTTCCCATTATGATACTTTGGTGTATTACAAAAGATGTTTGGAGTCGTAAGCTGAGCCTGAATTCCAATTCTGCATGTTGAAAAAGTAGTGAAGTAAGGTTTAGAAAAAATTGGGGGGGTTGGGGCACCCTCTAGGTAATGTGATATCACTCAGGCATTAGCACGGGGCCTTCCCGAGTTCATTGCTCCAACATCACCCTGGTACTGGCGGCTGATTCGTATCAGAGCGAACGAAGAAGTACAAGGCAAATGTCCATTGGATCACAAATGCCGAAGATACCAACCCCTCTTGGCCTTGTCTCCCAGCTTTATGGATCGCCTAGGCAGCTGTCAATATGACTGCCACCATGAACCAATTCTGCATGCAGAATTTCACTCAAAAATGCCAGCCTCGCTTAGAGAGTCTGGTCGCAGCTTGACGCGGATGAAGAGCGACCTCGAATTTGTGTTTCATTGGATACCAGATGCCATTGTGGTCCATCCCAAAACTGGTTTCACTCCGTCACCTGACACTTAATTGCAAACGCCGAAAGACGCAATGAGACGGTTTCAGTTTGTCGTTGCTCTGGAACGCCAGTGGGTGAGCAGTACCAAATGGTTTCCTCAGTGACGGTGATTCGCCCATGGATATTCAGGATGTCATTGGCCCTGACGCCTACATGCGGTAGCCTTATTTACATATAACCTTAGTGGCTAAATTTCAAAAGCGACGTGTATGTACACGCTAGTTCATATCTCCTCGATTGGCTACGATAAAACAATTAGTTCCCTATGTCTCGTCGGCGCTTAGTGGACGTAACAGAACGATAGGAAGCTCCATTCTTTGAGACGCGGAGGACACTCAGAATCACCTAGGCGATACAGTCAATTGGCTCTTAGCCCATGATGGGTAAAACCATCAGGTTACACCCGAAAACGCGAATGGACATTTGATCTGACTCTTGACTAACTCAATCCCTTGAATCAGTCCCGTGAATTTTCTCTCGCCCTCACTACTCACACTCGACGGAAATATGGCTGCTTCCAAGTCAATACCGCACTGGAATTACAGTAAATCCTATTTTGCCAACACCTACCGCGAGATCAAAGACAACTTCCGACAACTAGAAAAGTTGGAGTACTCAGGTATTCTACAAGAAGAAGCACCTCTCTTGGATACTATCCAAAAACTCCGAGACCTTCCTGGATGTTGTCGATTTCCTTCACACTTGAAAGCTTTCCAAGTCTTCGCGAAATTTGTCTTAAGTGTGCCCAGTCAGCTGCAGGGTCTTTTAGAGGACCTGCGATATCAGTATGAGGGGTTTGGAGAGAGTGATGGCGACAACTCAGATTACCGGGAAGACTCGGTTGACGGCACAGACTATTCGGTTTCTGATAGTTTCGAGGATGAGGACCGAGATTTTGATATCACCAAGACCAAGAACAGCATTGTCTGGCCATTGGTAACTCAAAGCGAAGAAGAGGAACTAGAAGATGAGTACAGCGAACAGGGCGAAGGAATAGCAGAAGATGGAGATGAAGATGAAGGCGAAGGCGAAGGTCACATGGAGATTGATGGAAATTACCACGATCAGGGTAAGTGCATATCGCGCATAAGAGTGAAGCTGAGATTAATGCTTTTGAAGTAGACGAAAACTTCAAAATCCAGCTCGAAGTCCGTCAAACGCAGCTCGAACGGATGCATGCTGATCTTCAACTGGTCGAAGATGAGCGCAGAAGAACAATGGACAAGAGAAGGCAAATACGTATAGACATGGTGGCAAACGAAGACGTGCAAGACGCTGAAGAAGAACTTGAGAGCTCATCTAACGAAGACCCAGATGAAGATAGTGAGGATAACCTTCAGGCTGAGATCGATGATTTGAGCTCAATTCACAACGAATATGCGGATGAGAATAGTGAAAACAGTCTTGAAATGAATTTTCAGGATTTGCGCTCCAGCCCCATCTCTTCCGAAGCTGCTAAGGAGAGCTTACGGCTACATACAGTTGATACTCTCCCTTTGCATCTGGAGCCCAGGCAAGGAGGGACAGAATTGGAGCAACGTATCCAAAAGATAAACCAGCTATTTCAGGAAGCTTTTATAGCCCTATGTCCTGGAAGCCATATGATTCTTTGCAGAGAGCATACACCCTGGAAGAAGGAGCCGCAATCGTCGACATTGAAAAGAAAGAATGATACAGATGGTGTCGAGGACAGACAAAATCTGACAAAGAGATTTTGCCGAATGACGGTTAGCGAGTAGAAGTGGGCATTTCGAGGACTCTGGCTGAGCTTAAAGCGAGTGGAGGAAGGCTTTAAGGATGATTTTTGTTGGGTGAAGCTTGTATATTTTGTTAGTGCTCTTCATACCATATCCAGTCCAGATCATCCATTCGATTCAATCTCTTACGACGATGTAAGTATTCACTAGGGTATTGACATATTCAGCCTGCTTCCCTTCAGTTGTAACCACAAATGACGTGGAAACTCGTTTTACCTTATACGCCCTTCTTTATCATAGGTTCAACACGAAAGCAAAGACGTAACTTCATCACAATCCCCCTGAAATGCAAAGTCTAGATGGAGTTTCAAACCAAACGGTGGTGCGTCCGTATTGATCCAGACGGTGGATCCGGCCTGAGCCTTCGCAGCGTGACAGAGCTCGGCCACCAACCTTCTCGGTCCAGGCACTTTCAGAGCTGTCCCCACCACGAGGACAACTTCTGGACCCGTCATGAGATCTTGCTCCTTCAGTTCCCAAATTATATCGCCCTTAGGGTTATCCTCTCCGTAGAGAAGAACGTTCGAACGGAGTCTACCGATGCCCGGTCGTTTCCCCATTCGTTCTCGCTCCAGCGTGATCTCTTTGTAGTGATTACAGTCTGGAAGGTCTGACCCACAGAACTATTTAGACACGAGTGGACCATCCCAGCCGCAAAACTAAAATTTCGCCCTATCAATCCGGCCGTGGAGCTGCACAGTCTTTTCCTAGAGATTGGGAAGACGGCGCTCGAATGCAGTCAATGTTCTGCGTGTAATGTCGAAGGGAATAACCGTTATGAGTGAGTCCATCCAAGAAACGATGGAGGCTTGTCCAGACGAGAGGGTAAGATCTTAGAGGACTGCGCAAGCGCTTACTTACACGGAGCATACATATACGTCCTCTGTCGTCACGACGTTAAGTTAAGGACACCAAAAGCGATTAGAATACTAGGTATGCTCGCGGCGACCTGCGTGTTTCAAGGGCCTACTAATACTATGTACACGCTCGGTACGCTGACGAATATGCCAACCATAGGGTATCTCCTTAAAGAAGACAAATAAATCACGGGAATGATTACTCGCCTATGCACTTAACGATCTATGTGCTGTGTGTGCATGCCATATATATATTATTACTCAAATAAAATGCCGTTGTTATATTGCATTTAGTGCGGTGCTGTCGCATAGAATGGCTCGGTGTGAGGATGAAATAGCACTTGTGGTCGCATCCTCTGCTGTAGCAAGTATTTTATGCGCTTAAAAGGGAACATGGCTAGCGACCGTATACGAAGGTAGCCCTTAAGGTATATACGTACCGGTGCGTCTCCGAGTGTTTCTACCTCTATTTTAAGTAGAAGTTTTAGTGTCTAGAGTTTACAGTCCCCTAAGCGAAGTATATCTTCTCCGCCTCGGCGATAGGGGCCGAGGTGGTATAGGGATACGGTTTCGTAGGACCATATCCTATAGGAAGTCTCTCTCCTGCTAATAGTATTCTTTCTCCTCGGTTATTTCCCGTACTTATGCTTCTAATTTTAAAATATTATCTAAGGTCTCTTACTCCTTCTCTTTACGTCGTTATCGGAAGCGCTGGGAGGCAGTGGCATTACGCTTACGTTTCTCGTTAGCGACTTTAGACGCAGCTTAGATGTTAAGAGGCACCTAAATGAGACCTTATTCCGTTTCGAGTACCATCATTTAGCACTGGCTCTGGCCCGAAATCTCTAATGTTGGCGCGTCGAAGGCTTCTTTATTAAATGCTAGTTGCGGCATCGTGGAAGTAGGACCCGTTAGGGTGAAGGGTGTAGAAAAGTGGGACTGAGGCTTACTGGTAGAGGTAAGCTGAGAAGGGGCCGAATGTGGGCTGGAGTTCCGCGACGTAGGATTTCTAGTTCGACCTAACTAAGTTTGCACGCGAGATGATCGAGGCGGAGGAAATAGAGGTGGATGCGTAGTACGAAGTATACTCGGAGCCGTTATGATCTCTGGGGGTAGTAGAGGACCCGATCCTGTTAATGTAAACGCCTGATCTCGGGGAAGCACGGCGGGTGGTTGCCGAGCGTCGACGGTTGCGGTAGGCGGACCAGTCGTGATGAGATATAGCCTATGACTCGTAGGCGACCTAGGTTTCGTAGACCGTGATAGCGGATGAGGATATAGATTCATTAAAGCCGGTGTAATAGATGGAAGAGTAATATCTCCTGATAGACGTTTTTTTATGGAAGTTGGAGGTAAAGGTGGTGTTGCAGATTGGGACGTTACTGCTATTGGCGCAGTCCATGGGGAACCCGTTCTGTCGCTATCATGTTGACGACCGCCTACACTGGTGGTGTCCTCAGCTATAGGATTGAGTACACACTCGACTCCATTGGGCCTTGAGACATCTCGGGGAGCCGCTGATTGGTTTTCTGGCTGAATCGACGGTAAGTTTCTGGATGGAATAGTTGCGGCTTCTGAGGCTTTCTGATCTACTGGTGAAAGGGATGATGGTGCATCACCGCTATTTTGTTTCAGCTCTTGCGCTGTCAGCGTCAAATTTGTATTTCTAGAGCATAGATGAAAATCATATTCGCGGCTCTACGTGAGCCCAAATGATCTTTTGAGCAAGTGGTATGATGAATCTGTCCGCAGTCCACCCTCTGAGGATCCTTACACTTGCATGTTGAGCGGTGTGTGAATGGTCACCTGTGCTGATAAGTAGGATGTTTGGTTGCGATTGGAATGGCCTTATGAGGCTGAACTGTGGAATCCTAATGTCCCAAACGTGGCCACACCGGTCCTAACAGTAAAGACAATATTCAGCGACGTAAAAAGCGAGAGGTGTAGGGAATTGTGAATAGAAGTTGCCCATGATCACTAAGGGTGTGCGACTCGATTTTTACTCCTTGCAACGCTCAATCTTCTTGGCTTCTGGTTGATGGGCAGCTGAAGGATTTCGAGTGCGGTGGAGTCGTAGGGGGTGGCAATGACATTTTGGCAGTGCTTCGTGACGAGGTTCCGGCGGCACCATAGACATCTAGAACATCCCATGACCCGAAGACTTTCATCTGTTAGGGGAAAGTGTCCTCGTGCTTCCTTTTGTTCTCCCGTGCCGTGCTCGGGTGCCATGCCATTCGCGCTGCCCCTTGAATCTAATCGTAAGTGTTGCAAATGCGAGTTCCAGATTGGTCCAGGTTTCCCTGCGCTCACGATCGCTGGACTGCTTGTGCTGTGCTTGTTCTGGTCCTGAACACCTTTCTTCTTCCCATATCCTCCCATATCAGCACTGTTCACCCAAGGCGGGATCCCATGGGACGGAATGTTTCCCAGACAAATGGTTGGAAGACAAGGGTCAAACATCTGCCAAAGTTGTGCTCTCCATCTTTAATTTTTAAGCCTTACATGGAGAAGCAATGCAACCATCAAACTGTTGGCTTCATCGTCCAATTTCCCATTCCATCCCTAACAAGGAATGCGTACATACAAGTAAAGAAGTTCATACATAGCGAATTGATGGCTTTTAGTACACATAAGACTGCGTAGTACAATTTCTGGCCCGCCTTGCGAACCAAGATCCTGGGTGAGCAGGTTAAGAAAATGTTGGGCCATTTTAACGCAGACTTTGTGCAGCGAACAATGTTTTCATGCATGGGGTAGGCCGCATGTGTGTAGAAGCTCCTGGAATGATCTTGCTCAGCTAGGGATACGTCCAACGCTTGTTCTGGCTACGAGCCACAACGATCGTGCATCCGAAGTTCCTCACTCCAGAGACGCCACGGTGATTCTCACGTAAAGCCGGGACGAAATCTCTCAGGCGGCTTTGATGTTCGTGTGCTCCTCCGCAGCGATGCATTAGCAGGCTGCTGCATCGCTTTCCTGCCCGTTGATGGGGTTGATGATGTGCCCAAGTTATATTCTCTTTTTAGCCGGTGTGTGCCAGTTGTTAATATTAGCTTTATGCCATCCCTACGCAGACCAGTTGGCCGTTTTTTGCCGGGCTTGGAAACTCTCGATAAATGGATAGGGCGGAGAGAAGCAGGCATCGTGTCTTTGACCTTGAACGCCTGCTTGCTTCTCGACTCGGGAGTGCTGGAATCGGTGGTCGTCTTTTCCGCTGCCTTTGACGTACCCTATGGGACGCTCATCTTTTGGCGAGGGCTTAGTCTCTTGCTAGGCGCCTTAGAGATCTTCGCCGGATCAACCGGGCTGAGAATCGACCTCGTCGTCGATTATTTCCGTTTACGAGCATTCGCTTTCGGGGTTTTATTAAGCCTTGATGCTTCAGTTATAGGATGGTTTCGAAGCACTCTTAAACTGGCTCTCTTCGACCGGCCCTAACCGCCCTTTTTCTGGGTAGGGGCGCAGCTAGTAGCGATTTCTCGACGCTACTACTCGACCCATTCCAACAGAACGTTATGCCGCTTTATCTTTCCCTTTATATACGATATCGAATTTAACGCACTCAGCACTTTCCCTTTAAGTTCGATCTTTTCTATCGACTCTCTTACCTCCTTAAACTAGATCTGTGCGGATCGGACTTCTTCCTGCACCATATTAATTAAGGCGGCTCTCTCGACGGTTTCTCCTAAATTTTCTAGTCGAGCGGCTTTATATCCTTCTTCTACGAACTCCACTACTTCTTCTACTCTGTAACGCTTCGACGATGCTTTATATTTACTCTTTGCGAGTTCTCTTCTCTTTTTTATCTGGTCCTGGTACTCTGCAGATTCGACCTTAAGCCTGACTAACCGCTTCCCTTCTTTAGAGAATTCGTCCCACTTATTATGTCTCCCTTGAAGCCATCTGCTATACGGCTCGAGCTCGCGCTTGGCATCCTCAGCCAAGCGCTATAACTCGTCTAGTTGCATCTGCGCAGATTCGACCTCCTTCAGGAACAATTTCACCTAAGTAGCTCTTTCGACGCTTTCTCCGAGATTATCCGATTCGGCGGCCTTTAACCTTTTTTCTGCTAACCTTAACTTCCGCTCTGCTAATTTCTCCTTTTTCTTCGCTTTCCCTTCCTCGCCACTGCATTTAAGAGCTAAACTATAGTAAATAGCGAGTTTAAGTTCTTAGATCCCTTCGAATGCCGAAATTCCTACCTCCGCCAATGCCTGCCGTCTAGACACTAGTCGTGAGTAAGTTTCTTTAAGATCCTTCTCTAAGCGCTCGTACTCCCGAAGCTTATAGTCCTAGTATTCTATCTAATCGTCTAGCTTACTCTATTTATCCTATTCCTTAAATAGCTATACATCGCCGTCTAGTCTATGTCTCCGCCGACGTTCGAGGACTTTCTGCTAGAACTCGGGAAATCGGTTATAGAATGAAAAGTAGTGTCGATTTTTCTGCTAGAATTAGCGAAATTTCTTCTAGCGTTTTAGCTGGCGAAAGAATATCTATCGTGCTATATCCTCTCCTGCACCGGATTCCCCTTGCTAATATTTAAAAAGGTCCTTATATTGCCTAGGATGCTTAAAGACCTCGAACCTAAGTTCGATCGGGTAGCACGGCCGACCGTTATCACTAACGAGAGCTCTATAGGCTTCTTTCTCTACTCTCAGATCTTCTTCGATTTATTCCGGGTCATCAGGATCGAAAGGGGGCGCAATCGGGTGGGCGAGCGAGAACGTTCAACCCGTCTATGTTTCATGGACGTGTCAGCGCATATAGAGTGATTGCTATAAGAAAACTCAGTCTTACTTTAGTCTATCCTCCAGAGCATTTGCGTCCACGGCAATAGATTGGACCATCTCATCTCTCTGGCGCACCAGATCGCTTTGTGTTATTAGCACGACCAAGCGGTGCAGACGGGCGGATATAAGTCGGTGAGATCCATACCGAAGCTTCATAATGCATTATTCACGTTGTTCTGGCGTCAACTTAAGCCAGCCTTTTATTTTCACGTCCACGAAGCTTTCCAAAAGGAACGGCATTAGCATAGTCATCAAGGGCCGCGGATTCAGACTCGCCCGCACCACCGGGTCTCTTACTTTGGTCCTTGGATATCTTTGACCGTGAAGTTCAGCACTTCCTCCATGGAATACGTCCTGGGTCGAGGCATGGTGTCGAGGAGAGATGGAGGGAGTGGAAGAACAATATGCTCTCTCAGGGAGGCCTATAATGGATCCGGGATGAAGCGGCAAACAAGCGAGGTCACGTGTTGACCTTGGCCCAGCCCCTCGGGCGGAACCTGCCAAATGTAAGCGCTCTCGATTTGCCAAAGAGTGCGCGTTGGATCTTTAGTGTTTAGGAATGACCAATCGAACGCTGTAGAGCACCATCTACCCCTCATGTACGAAACAAAGCCATCATGGCCAGCAAGCTTACGGCGAAGACGGCTGGCAACATAAAAATGTCACCATAATCCTAACATCTTCGGTCAAAGCATCGAAGATGGAAAACCCTAACCTCATCGCAACCTTGATACCGGTCGATGATAGGAAACGGCCTGAGAACGCGTTCCGCCTTGAGAACAACCAAAACCGCTATCTACCTCCCACTCGAGGGATCGCCGAAGGCCCCACCGTTTCCAGCCGAGAGGCCACACCCGCCCAAGAACAGCTTATTGACGATTACTGCAAGTACGACTCCACGCATCGCCTCCAACTAACCTTCGACGAGAAGCCAAAGGATGCTAGCAAAGGTTACTCTTTTGGTACCGACTCGAGGAATTGTGACGTCCTGTTGGGGCACAGGGGCGCGCACGGTATTAGTAGGCTGCATTTCTCTATTACTTTTGATGACACTATCGATGACGAAACGCATCTCATACTGAGGGATTCGTTAACAAATGGAACGGCCATCAGCTACAGCGGCTAAGCAGAAGAGGAAGTGCGATATCACTTCACCTAGATTCTGGACCTGAAAAAGGAGGAGGGGAAGTGGGAAATTAAGGTTAACGCTTAGAAGCTTCGCTTTAAGGTCGAGTTAGCTAGCCATAAGATATATAAAGCTGAATATGATAAGAACGTAAAGGAGTTCCTTAAAGACAGTCGCGCAGCTCTTCCTCCGCTCGACGTGCTTAGGATCGATAGCCATACGACTACCGCATAGCCTAGTTAACCCCTTACTCCTAGGTAACTCCCTATCTATATTCGTGAACGGAAACTAGGAAGTAGCTTATTTAGAGGAGTAGATAAAGTTATCGACGTAAGCACCGGCGCGATATACGCCCGTAAGGAATTTTACGAACCTTAATAGGGAAAGGGTAAGGAGCGTAGGAGGTAATAGAAGGAAGACTAGCTAAAGCAAATTAGCAGAGAGATCCGCATTATGAGGGAGAATCCGTATATAAGCATAATCAACCGTGTGGATTAGATGGAATCTAATCGTCAGGAAGGAAAACACCGTTTAGGTCGTAGATTTCCGAGAGGACCCTCTACCCTTTCTGGTGATGCCATACCTTCCTCTCGGAAATCTGGAGGATCAGCACAGCGAAAGCCCCATTACTATAGAAGAAACTATAGACCTATTTTTCTAGGCCCTTAACGCGCTTAGATACCTATATCCCCGCGGCGTGGCGCATCGAGACTTAAAGCCGGAGAATATCCTGGTTAAATCTCGATCTCCTTTAAGCATTAAGCTTGCTGATTTCGGTCTTGCGAATAATAGGCCCGACTTGAAAACTATTTATGGCACCTAGCGATACACTGTACCTAAGGTTTACTTAGGGAGTAAATATACGGTCTCGGTGGATCTGTGGTTACTAGGAGTGATCATATTGTAGTATATATATGGGCTTCCTAGAGCGCCTAGGCAGAGACGGGGGCAGCATAAGAATTCGCCGGCAATGTTGGAAGAATGGGGACTCGCTTGGTGCCGTCGTGTTGTTGATCACGCTAACGATTGGGACTCGGATGACTTGATAGATCTTCTCACAACTGGAATGCTACGGATGACACCCGAAGAGCGGCTATCTGCAAGTGCCTGTTTGAAGAAAGGGTGCGATCTGCGGCTTTTCGACGGTCACTCCCTTGACTCGGGAAGTGCCACAACAACACGGCGGACAGCTGCGCAGGGTGAGAATAGCAATTACGATGGCTCGACCACTATTCTTCTAGGCGCTCTTTGGGACACGCAGCGGGAGAGGTCAAATCATGATAGCGATAGAACAGGACGCTGTACCCCCAATCACACCTCTGGGCTCCTGGGGTCCTATAATCTCCGAGCCTCAAGCCCCCCAAGTAACGGAGATAGACACGGCTCACAACTCGGAAGCTTTGGAACTGGCTTTGAAAATCGGGGTAGCAACGTTCAATCACCGGTAAACCAGTCGTGTCCTCGTGAGGCCGGGTCGAAATATCTAGGAGGATATAAACGACCGCGATCTACGGCCGTGGGCTCGGCCGTGGGCTCGGCCGATAAGTCTTCCAGCAGGGAGCGGATCAAACGTCGACCGCCAGAGGGTCGTCTCACGCAGATTCCTGTCTCGCACACTGATAGAGTCTCGGACCAGTGCTTAGGACACCAAGGTGAATCGAATCAATTCTGTACAACATACGAAACTGTCCTCGCGCTCTTGACGGATCTCCTAGGGAGTAAAAGTCAAGACATTGACATAGACGATCGCACAAGTACCCTGATAAAAGAGCTAAGTGAGTATTTAGCCCGGCTTGAGATCACCGGGATGAGGCTTACTTGGAACGACCTCTCTGGCCATGCCATCGTCGCGACTGGTTCGGACTGCCGGGAGACCGTGCTTGCCAGCCTGAATCCTTCCGAGTCGATGAACTCTATTGCTGACCTGGCGGCACATCTCCTCCACGTGGTGCAGCTACAAAACCCTCGGCCAGCAAGCACACCGGCGGTGCCCGTGGACGACCCTCCTCCCCGAGCATATATCATTACGGATGACAACCGTTCCCAGAGTTGGACAGTCAATAGTATCGACAGCCATTTGTCAATCTCAACCGCCCAACAGTACGGGCTGACTTATCCATCAGCGTTTCTGGATTATACCAACATCTCCGGTTGTTCCATACCTATCTAGCATTGGTTCTTAGGGGTGAGACGACCATTGTTGAAGAGGTTTTCAAAGCATGATCTGGTTTAAATGATGCATATTGAAGCTAGACTGAATACGGACTGCTGTCCCACCCGAATAGCAGTTCGGTCTACACCTCTGCTGTATGGCTCCCCCTATGCTTCTTGGCGGTCACCAATTGAGGCATTCAGCTTCGGTGTAAAACGACGTTGGACAACGTCATGGTCTGGTCACGACAGGGTCGACGCAATGCACCAGGGTCTATGGGAAGTGCCTCCATTTGGGCCTGTATCCGAGAACGTAAGAAGGTCAGGATGGAGGGTGTCAGAGCTGGTCGTGCTTGTCCTGATCCCGATTAAGATTGGAGAGAAACAGCCGGCGACGCTGCTCATAGGCTTCGGGTAAGGCCACTCTTCTGGCCATCTATCCATAAAGGCTTGCGAGCATAAGACAGAAGAAACATGTGGAGGGTTCGTGACCCTTCTCTCCTCGTGGAATCCTCGCTTTTATTTGCTGTGGCTAGTAGAGGCTGTGCCACTGCTCCGTTTGCCTAGCGCAAGGCAACAGCCGAGACTGCAAACCCCGCCTACGGATGGGACTGACGAATTTGCATCATTATGAGTACGTAGTACGTAGGCTTTGAGATAGGGGAACACCGCGCCCTCATCTTTAATCGACCATTTCTCCCTCCCGCGCATTGTAGCAGTTTCGGACCATGCCACCCCAAATCCAACAAAGTCCATGAACAGATTCGTCGAATCTTCCTTCCCGTACTAGCCTCTCCCTGTACTTTGTTTCTCTCGTTTTTGGATATCCCCGTTCGAGACCGAGCAACACAAACCGTAATACTGCATACCATATCTCTAATTCCGAAAGATCGAAGCTGACTCTTTCGGAGAAATAACCCCGCGGGTACTGGAAACCATGAGTAGACGGATCTGTACGCGTTGGATGGTTTTAGCTCACAACCGTCTAAATGTTTGCCTTGGCCTCCTTTTCCAGCTCATCCAAGACTCTTTGGGCCTCGGCCTCAGATCTGCAGCCGCAGTATCGAAAGAGGCAGTGGCAAGTTTGGCATGAGTTCCCTGTTTCTTGAGCCAATCTTTCAAGGCGGTGCTCTTGGCCTGAGTGTTGACTTGCAGGACAACGTTGCGCTTAGTTTTAATTAACTCGCGGGCGTCCGGCTGCATGAGAGATGGTCTACGATGACTAGCCAACAACACATGCTATGCGTCAAAGCGCTGTCAATGATGATCAAAGAGATGGCGGCGATCGAGTTTCCGGGCTACGGGAGTTTGTACTTCTCACATGTTCCGATCGACCCACATTTGAACCTGGAGTTCGTTAATGGTTTCTGTCTAGGACCCCATTGTGGAGCGACGTATTAGAACTACAACACTGATGAAGCTAGGATCTATGGCCACGAAAATCACAATCAAGGACCGTGTGAGTCAATTCTTTTCCTACTTCGTCAATCCTCTCCCTCGGACATTGAGGCTTATGGATATAAAATCTAGGGCCAGATCTACCCAGCTATTGCTCCGGCCTCATTGACGCGGGATTGGCTCGAATTCCAAAGTCAAATGTCCAGGCAGACGAGAGGCTACCGCATCAAGGGTCTATCGCAGAACACATCCGTCTGCTGAGTATCAGTCGGGAGGTTATCGAGAGACTCATAGAGAACCCGCTTCTCTAAGACGCGGCGTCCCCAACCTTGCTTCACGCGGACCTTCATAAGAGAAACATTTACGTATCGGACGATGACCCTACAATTATCATAGGCTTAATTAACTGGCAATCTATAAGCGTTGAGCCAGCGTTCGTCTATGCGAACGAGACACCTGATTTTGCGGCCCATCCCGACCACGTTCCACTAGCCGACGACGGCCGAGAGAATCTGGCAGGTGTAAGAGAAACAGGTGGAGAAAAGAAATATAAAGACGTCTTATTCTGCAGCTAGACCTTTAACGTTTGCATGAAGGGTTTCGTTCTAAAGTTACGTGCTGCTAGGGCACTGGACGACACGCTATTGAGACCTTTCCGTTATTGTCACTGTCCTTGGAAAGACAGCGCAGCCGCAGTGCGACAGAGTTTGATTGAAGTCTCCAAAAACTAGAAAGAGCTGGGATTGCCGGGTTCGTGTCCATACCTACCGACTAAGGAGGAGTTGGCGGAGCATAAGAATCAATATGAAGATTTTAAGACTATACAAAAACTGAAACTATGGCTTATACGGGTCCTAGACACGAACTCTGATGGATGGGTTCCTGCTGATACCTGGGAATGGTCGAAGGTGGCTCATAAGGACGCCTTTGAAAAATGGATGCAGATAGCTAGGGATGCAGAGGGAACAGGCCATGAAGAGATGACTGAAGAAAAGGCGAGAAGAATGTGGCCTTTTGATGAGAGATAAAATGTAGGGGCAGTAGGAATAAGGAAACTCTTTCGATGGCAACTGCATGCCATCCCCTCCGTTGCGCTCTGCGGTGTGATATAGCTTGTCAATCGCAACTTAGCCGCTGTCCCAAACGAAGTCGAGATAATCGGGGTTTCTGAACAAGGCGAAGAATTTAGCTAGAATTTGAAGTTGGAAATCCAAAACGCAGGGGCCATACGAAATTGATGTGCGCTTCTAAATCGTGCCTACAGTGGTGAGCCCATGCTCGCGCCCTCGCCAGCGCATGAACTGCTGGAGGACCTGCCTCCTGTTCTCCAACATTGTCAACCGCCGATCTCTAAATATTACCGCTCAATCGCTAGACTGGGTACATTTAATTCCCGCTCATCCGTCTATAATACTGCGACACGTGATGCTGAAGCTCTTGACTATTGGGGCCCTCGTATTCGATCCATAGGCCATGCTGGCTGAGTGTTCGCTCTGTCCCTCGCCTCGTCAGCTACTGCTTCATATATCTTCGACTAAGACTCTTGCAACGGCTTGGCGGCACCGCTCCCTTCATGATGTCTGCCTACAGCGAGATCGGCGTCACTAATATTACGGCATCCTTATCGGCGGATTGAGGCAAACGCGCACAGGAGCGGAGTCGATCGAGGCGAGTTCAAGGCTCCTTTGAGTCCATGCGCTCAGCTCAGCACCGCCGTGTTTCTTCACGCTCAGCCCCTCGATGTCACGTCATCCGATCGCCGCCGAGGTGCGATCATTGTCGGCATGGCCAGGTAGACAGGTTGAGAGCACGAGCGATGGGGAGTTTCTTTTGTTGGCCGTGTGGCAGCTCAAGGGGTGTGCTTGACTTCGACAGTCGCCTCGCCGTCAGGCCATTGGTAGAAACTGGGCTCTCAACGAGTTTATTTTAGCAAAGTCGCAGATCAGCTGAGCTGTGGTGATGTGGTGGCCAGCCCAAACAGGCAGAGGCAGGAGGCTTCGAAGCCGTGGAGTCGAGCGAGAAGGTGTTCCAGCATGCTTTCAAGAGCAATCATCTCTGTCCGAGCCCAGCTGCAGCAGGAACAAAGGTCCGAGGCGGCCAATGCGAGGGCCCAGTTGTATTTCTGGATGAAGCCATGGACCATAAAACGTACTGAGGAGGGTAAAAGCACTTGATCGAGTCTGAGTCCAGGCAAATATTATGATTTAGAAGTTCAAAGGATCGTAAGACTCTCTGACTGAGTTGATGGCCGCTGGAGCTGCGCTGGCGAAGCGATCGTCGCAGCTGTCAACATATTCCAGTTTGTGTATTGATTACCTCCGAGGGTCACGGGATGAGTAGCAGGAGCGATATCCAGAGAGATTGAGGCATGGGGAAAGGGGAAAGGGGAAGAGAAATCGCCTTGGCCTGGCGGAATGTGAGCGAGGGTGAACCTAGGCAGCCATGATTGGGGGGTCTAGGCAGCAGCATTGGAAGGAGTGTAGGCACCAGCGTGCCGCCAACGAAAGGCAATTGAAGCCGGGCTCGAGGGAGCCCATTCAGGCTCCAGCGTGCTGCGCCCCTGCACTGCCCTGCGGGAGCTCACCCCTGCTCAGGCACGGCTTAGGGCCGCTCAACCCGGCTCACCTTAAAGCAGCCGCCGCTCACCTGCGAAGCTAGAAGTAGACAGGGCAAAAATGTTTCGTGATCATGTCTAGAGTGGTAGATGGGCCTGATCGAGTTTCCAACTTCAGCGATGAGAGGACAGATGAAGTCCAGCTCCATAAGGAATCGAGATCGTCGTGAAAAGGTCAGGTTCGACAGGGGCGTGTTGGGAATGAGTGCAGGTATGGTGTGTGTGGGTCGTGGTCCGAGCGCGAAGAGGAGTGGACAAGGCCGACCAAGGACCAGGGGTGCTGAAGGGGACCGATGCGGGAACCTAGAAGATGTAAAGGAAAGATGGATAAGTAGAAGGGGGAGGGCGGCATTTATGTCTGGAGAAAGCGGCGAGCGGCTGCGCCTGCGCGCTTTGCCCGATTGGGGGGACGCCAAACCTGGCTGGGCCAACATCTGAAAGTAAATAACATCGTAAGATTAATTAAAGTTACGAAGTATCACGGGACGTGCGGGGTCACTCTGCGCTAACCAAAATTCGTTGGTCGCTTGGACTAAAGGTACCGACCCGCGTGGCAACCTTACACGAATTTGCGTACCGCAGCAGCCACAAGGCAGATAACGATTTCCTGGCATAGTAGTGAGCCTTAAAGCTCGGATACGACCCCTTTATAAGTATCAGGAGTGATAAGAGCTCGACGGTGGAGTTGTGGTAAAGGAGCTCTATTGCGCTATAAGAGGAGACTTCCCGCAAATCAGAGGCGAGGCATATCGAGAGTCGCCCCAAGAGCCTCTACAGCTCTAAATACTATAAGAGCTACCATAAGAGCCACCACAATTCCAGCTAATCTAAGAGCCCCATTAATAGCAACATTAAGAGCCACATTAAGAGGCATATTAAGAGCTACGATTATAACCTCCTTAAGAGCTATTATAAGTAACTCCCTAAGCGCTACCTCAATAATTATCCTAAGGGCCACCCTAAGCTGCTGGCTAGGTAGTACTCCTAGTACCGTAACTATAGCCTCCCTAAGAGCAGTACCGAGAGCGATAAGAATAGTAACTATAGATATCGTAAGCACGCCCTAAAGCGCCAGCCTAAGCGCTAACCTAAGTACCACCTCCCGAACCACTATAAGCTATATCCTACGCGGTACCTTAAGAATTATAATTATAGGGGCAACCGTAATAAGTTATTCCGGTCGGAGATAGAGCGAATAGAAGTAAATCGAGCGAGCTATTATTAAAATAGAATTAACGAAAAGAAAGGTAATACGGAAGGTCGAAGAGAGAAGATGAAAAATATATTCCGAAGGAGAAAAAATATATACATCCGACGTAGAGAGATAAAGATTTATCCTATATTAAGATATCCGTAGCTTAATAAATCCTAGCGTAGTAAGGTTAAATACTATAGAACGAGAATAAAGATTCTTTAGTAGAGGAGCTTATAAAGAGTTAGAGCCTATATAATATAATATAAAGTAGTCGACGAAAACGGGCTAGAAGCGACGAGAATCGTAAGTAATCTACGCTCTATAGGTAGAGCGAGGGTAATTACCGGTAACTAAAGGAAAATTTCTACGTCTTAATATATACGAATTATTCTACGACCGTACTAGTTCCGATCCCCTAAGCCTAACACCGCTAGTAAGCTATAAGGAGAAAAGGAAGGGAAAGGCTATAAAGTAAGCGATATTAGAAAGATTTTAGGATAAGTCCCGAATAATCGAGGAGTAGGATAAGCGGATATTAGAGGACCTATAAAGATAGAGTTAGGAAGACTTAAAAGATCTTAACGATCCCGAGTATAAAGGAGTATAGGCCGAATAGAGCCTATAACGTAGTTAATTTTATTTAGTATAGTATAGATTCTACTATAGATTCTACTTATCGTCCGCTATCGGCTTAAGTTTTATAGCGGTAAGAGCGCCTTATAGCTTTTGTAAAATGCCATTTTTCCTTAAATTAATTATTCGCTCGGAGATAGGCGGTAAGAGTTAGCTTTAGGTTATAGTAATCTTTTTATAGTAAGTAACCCGAGCATAGCTTTTATCCTACCCGGAGATAATAATTTCTTAACTTAATATAGGGCTATATTAGACTAGCGGGTAGACCTAGGGAAGCCTCTAAAATTAAGTATATATTAGGGCCGTATATCGATACTTTATAAAACGTATCTAAGAATAACCCCTACTTCCGTTCTAAGAATAAAGTCTTAAACTATATTATAAAGTAAGTAACTTATATCGCGATTTTACTATTAGGGCCTAAAAGATTCTCTTATAAACACCTAAGAACCTTACTAGAAATGAGATATTACCCTACTTTAGCGGCTAGTCTTACTATACCCGTCCCTACTACGGCTTACGTCGGAGATATAACGTACTATATACTAAGCGAGGGCTCCTGCGGAGTATACTTACTAGCTACTACTAATATAGTTGCCCTAAGCTATAAAATAATGGCTAATAGGGCGAATCCGAATTAGAATCTAAAATACTTTTTAAAAATTAGTATCTATAATCCTAGGACTAGGTAGACTAATTAGGCTACTATTAGTAAGTGTTTTACGGAGTTCTACTAGATTAAATAGGCTTACTAATATTATTTAGTCGATTCGTGTTTAGTATGCGTAGAGTTCGACATCGATATTAGTTCTAATCTATTTATAAGAATCGCGCCGGATAGGAATAGTAGAGTGTATAGAATAGAGTAGGGAGGAGATCTAACTAGTGGCTAGCCCGTCTCCTAGAGTAGAGGCGTAGAAAGTCGTCGTACCTTCCTATTAGCTATTTATTAGATACTACGAAATTATCTAGGGATACGATCTATAGCTGAAAAGTAGGATTTTATTATAATAAGACTCTTTCGGGATAATTTAACGCCTAATACTATTAGCCCTTAAGAAGTATTACCTTCGCTAGTTATACTTATAGTAAATTTTTACTAATATATCTAAGGTAATTACTAGTGCTTAAAGATTTCGCCGTACTTAGGATTAACTAGATACTACTAATTATTTATAGTATAGACTATACTTTTAAAACTAAAGCATTACTATTAATTAGCTACTATCTTAGCCTACGCTTTAATAAATTCCTAAGATAGCTTATATATAAGCCCGCGTACGCTAAGTTACGACTTCTTTATACCTTTACTATACGTAGTCCTTAGCGCCCCCATTTCCGATAATAGCTCTAAGCTATTATATATATCTACTTTAATTAATTAGCTCTTAAGGAAATAGATTAGAGATATACTATACTTTACCTCGCGAAAGACTAAGGGACTCGATCGTGGCTTTAGTACTTTAATATTAATCGTTCGAGGATTTAAGGATAGTCTAAAAGCTAAGAAGCGCCCTAGAGTATCTCTCTTAAGCCTTAGTAAGCTCTCCTTACTTTATGTAGAGATTACCTATATTCGACATTATATTAAGAGCTAGTCTATATTTTTCTATATTATTTAAATTAAGGGTATCCTCTTATCCCTATAGCGCCCGCTCGTATATCTTCTCCGCCTCGACTAGCTAGCCTTATTAATAAAGAGAGCCGGACGGGCTTACTTAATATCGTACCGACTTCCGTAGCCGGCCCAGAGCTAGGTAAAACCTAAATCCCTAATTAACTGCGAAACTAATAGATCTCGATCTAGATATTACTCCCTTTATAAAAAACGCGCTTTTATATTTAATAACGGCTTTATATATACACCTAGCTAAGTCCCTTAGTATAAGACGATAGGAAAGATAAATTAAATCGTAAAGAGATGGCGGCGAACGATAAAGGTAAAGGTAGAAAAGTAGGAGTAAAGGAGGAAGTAGATAGCTATAGTGACGAGAGTAATATACCTTTACTAATTACTATATCTCGTCACTTCTTTCTTAAGGAAGAATACTAAAACTACGTATATAATAGAAACTAATAGCTACACATCTTCCGATAGATATAATACTTAGACGATTAACCTAAGTTCTTTTTAATTTAATTAACCTTAAGCGAGACGTAGGTGATAAAGGTGAGTAAGAGAGAGGGATATAATATAAGGATATAGAAGACCTATACTTAATATTTCGTTTTATAGAAGTAGTCCTAGGTAGACCGTACTTCTCTTATAGCGCTAGAATTACTATAGAACTAGATAAAGGAGGTATTAGATAATGGGTAGGATCCTAAGCTTATACCTAGGCTAACTACTTAATTTACTCCGCTCGGGCTAGCCTACTATAGGTATAATAGTATTGCTAGATATATAATAATCTCGCTAGCTATAGAATTAACGTTCGTCTAAGTAGCCGTACGTGTGCTATACTAAAAGAGAGCGGGATAGGTAGCTTATATAGCGATACTGTAATCTTAGCGCCCCTATTATTTAAGGCTACTATTTTCTTTTAGTCGTCTCTTATTAAATTAGGACTGCTAAGCCTAATATAGTCGTAGCAGCCGCTCCTTTATCTAGTAGTATCCGTACCACCTAATCGTGACCTCCTTCTAACGCCGCCTATAGAGCGTTACTATAGTATCTACCTTAAGCGTTAACCTCGGCTCCGTTATCGAGTAGTATCTATACTACTTAATCGTAACCTCCTTATAACGCCGCCTATAGAGCGTTACTATAGTATCCACCTTAAGCGTTAACCTCGGCTCCTTTATTATAAAGGTCTTTAATAATAAATTTAAGTCTAAGTAAAGAGACTATCGCTAATTCGGTCTATCCCGAGAATCCTAGATAGCTTGATTTATAATAGGTTAGGAACTAGTAACTTTATTGTGATAATGCCTTATTATATAACCTTTAGGCAGTCTTTCGTGAATATTTAGCACCTCTATTATCTTAAGAAGTATAATGAACGGCCTAGTAAAGAGCTGTATATTCTAAGAGATAGAGTTAATTCCTTTATTACCTATTATTATCTAGGTCTCGCCGGCTTAGAGGTATACTAGTAAAGTTACTAAGGTTAAGGTAGTCGAGATAGACCTAGAATATTACACTATAAGCCGTTATAATATTTAAGTACCCTTACTACTTATCTAGTCGCAATTTAGGCTACTTAGTATTCCTAATTAAAAATTCTCTTATAGTCTAATAGATTAAGGATATTATTCTATTATAAACGCTGACGAAAAGGCCGTAAATATTTTAGATAGTAGATTTAAAGCTTTATAAGGGCTATAGATTAAGTACCTTATATAATTTATAACCTCCTTCTTAAGTTACTAACGTTAATATAATATTATATTCTTTAAGGCTGAGGGGCCTTCTCGCGGCTATAATAAGCTAAAGAAGGATGCGAGCTCGGATCTTATCTAAGCTTCTATTTAGAAGCCTTTCGTATACGTTAGTAATCTCTAACGGTAGATCTAATAGTAGTAATTCTATACTTAATACCTTATAGAAATTACTCTAAGACCCTACGATAATATCGATCGTGAGAAATAGCTAAAGGTAAGTGCGATTATCTATCTTTTTTAACCGTTATAAGATGCGTTAACGATATCTTTTACTAAAATCCCCTATAATAGATAGTATTTTAGTATTAATTACTAAGTTAATCTCCTAGCTAATTCGCTAGGATTTATTATCGCCGTTAAAGTATAAGAACGTGCCCGCGCTAGAGAGTCGTTAAAACTCCTACTCTACGTAATCGTAAGGACGACTAGTAATAAGGAACTTAAGTATAAATAAAGATTTATTTCGTAGTTCTATTCGTGAAAAGAAGTTAACTAGCTTCGCTATTAATTATTTCCTTACGTTCTATTCGTACTCGTCTAATATATCTAGAATATAGATAACCTCGCCTACTTCTAAGTCTCTAGCTAATCTAACTAGAATATCCTATAGTTCGCTAAACGCGTCTCGTAACTTATTTCTATAGTTTTTATAACTTAGAAGGGTATAGGTTAAAAGCGCGGTGTTTTTAAAGAGCTAATAAAGGATAGTACTAAGTGCGTTAGTACCGTAAATACGCTACTCTTAGCTATCCTTAAAGAAGAAATAGTAGACGGTCGAGGCTATAATATTAGTATAGACTCTCCTCTTATTAACTAAGGCTCGCGAAAGGATAGACTTTCTATATCTAGGGCCGGCGGAAACCTAGAGAAGTCTTAAATCCTAACTATTCCGCTACTTTAAGAATCTATTATCCTCGAAGAACTATTCGCAGGTGCTAGGAACTCTTATTAAGATCGAGTCTTTATCGCTTTTATAATCTAATGCTAGAGTCTCGAGTAACTTAGCCTCTCTATTATCTCGGCGATCTTACTATATACGTGCTTAAGATGCCTTAAATATATCTAAAATCCTCTAATTAATGGCGACTAATTATAATATCTAAGAGGTTTACTTATTATAGAAGTCCTCTTCTTTCTTTTTATCGGAAAGTATAGAGTATCGCGTATATACGTCGTTAGAGGTCTAAACCTTTTTAAGTATACCTTCCTAATTATCTAGCTTAAATATACCCCGAACGCCTCGCTTAAGCGAAGGAAGGTATAGATAATAGATGGCACGAACTTAGTACTCGAAGATATTAGCGTAGAGCTCTTCGACGGCCTACGTAAATGGATTAATAGATATATCTATAGAGCGTAGATAGAGTGACTCTTTTATCTTATATAGTCGTAGGAGATTAGAAATGGTATTAAGGCCCTTAATTATAGTAAGACTCTATTAAGAGGAACTTAAAAATAGCTATATTCGACTTAGTAGCTAATAATATAGCTCTATATTAGAATACAGCTTACTAGAAGAAGAATGGACACTCCTAACTACGCTAAGGCCGCGTATAGCTAAGCGATAAGTACTTAAGAAACGATCTTATTAGACTAAAGGATGAATTTAACGACCTTTTCACCCTATTCCCGCACCTTAATAATTTCGAAGGTGTATAATTATCTACTTAGCTTCGCGGTCTTATAACTTCGAGCTAATAATATTCTTAATAATCTTAGGGCTTAGAGAAGACTTCGTAGACTCGGCGATAGTCGGATCTATAAGACACGTAAACTCTATTACTAGATCTAGTTTACATTATTCTAAGGCTCTATATACGCGTTTCTATAGATCTTCCGACGGCTTCGCATCTTTAGTGGCTACTAAACTATTACTACGATCGTTTTCGATTAGTAAATGCCCTCCTTAATTTAAGGGAGTCGAACCCTAGCTATTAATCGAACTCTTCGGTAGCGTCTTAGGCTTTAGGGGCGGTGAAGGTCCGAAGGTATTCTATTAAAAAGTAAGTAACTTAAATTAATTATTCTTTTAGTAATTATACTTAGGAGCTTTCGGTAGACTATACTAATTAGGGCTTATCTTATATAGTGCTCGTGCCTCTCTTCTACCTAAAAACCGCCCTTAGTCTATCGCGCCTTCTTCTAAGCTTAGTATCGTAAGATCGAGATCTTAAATCTACCTTAGAGCCTATTAAAACTAGCTATAATTTCCCGTATATATTAGAAATCGTGCTAGGCTATCTTCGCTCTAGCTTGAATATCTTTATAAGAATATATTAAGGTATAATATTAGAACTTATATAACGCTCCTATATATTCGTGATTTATCTTAATAACGGGTGAATTAATTAGAGAAAATAATAAGAATATAAAAGAAATGGCTAAGCTTATAGGAGTGGGGTAATGTTTTAGGCTCGGCCCGACGACGGAGAAAAATCTAATTAGAAGGTTTCCCGGCTCAACGCCGGCTCCGGCTTAACGACGAATTTATCGCATAATAAGGTTTTTATAATTTTGCTCATTACAACACCACTATATATATTATAGCTCTAACAATTAAATTTATAGTTATTAGAAGGTAAATATACAATTCGCACCATTCAGAATCCTAATTGTCAAAGCGTTGTGGCCGGTGCACCTGTCTGCCACGAGATGTAGCCAAAACTACCTCCTTTTATTGCGGAGCAGGCATAGTAGTGTTCACTATATCTAGCTGTCTTCTAGCTGGTTTAGGAGCTTTATAAAGTAATCGGGATTGGCTTAGTAAGTCTGATTGGCCTATATCTAGTGTGGGTACTGCTCTTTTGAGCTCCTGTCGGACCTACTTATCGATAGCCTTTTGTATTCTTACTTCTGCAGCAATTTCTCGACGTTTCATAGTAGTAATTAAGCGTTATATCTTGTCAGCTTCCTTTTAAGCCTTCTTAGTAACTGCTAGGGCCTTTATATTAGCGATTTCTTACTGTCGAAGTACCTTATTAGACTCTTTTTAGGTTTAGTATTCCCTTATAGCTTAGATCCTCCTAGGGCTAAAAAACTGCGGTCCAGAATCGATTTCACTAAGTAGATTAAGCCGTTTACCTCTTTACCTTCTCTTCTTCTCATTTCGAAGTGCTTATATTAAGCCATTTATAGTATGTTAATTAATTAATCGTTGCGAAGCTAATTTCTCAGCCGCGCTAATTACCTTTTTAACTATTACGGTATTAGGTGATTTTTGACATATACGCCTAATCCCGCGTATTGCGCGGCATATTATTAGTGTCTTAGGGCCTATAGGTGTAGTAGGTATAATTAAAAGAGGCTTCGTAATTTTTGAGAGTATTAGTACTAGATTAAAAGGCTAAATTCCTGTTTTTTTAAAGCCAGAAGCGATATTCTTCTCGGTGAAGGCTTGTAGCTATACCGGCTAAAAAATACTCTAGAAAGCACGTTTCGTTATCGATACCATACCTAGGCTATTAGCTATAAGCTGATTTAAGCCATTAGTATAGTACCTAGCCAAAGGAGCGAATAGTGAAACGTTAAGAGGCTATAAACGATAAGTTATATACGGAGGTAGAATAAGTAAGAGAATTCGCAATTTATTATATAAACTAACGAACTATATATTTAAATAGCTAGAATAACTATTAACGATTAATAGACGGCGACCTCTACTCGCTTTATCGATAGTATAACGCTAGAATATAGCTTCTAGCCAATGCAGTCCTAGCGCATTATAACTCCAGCTATTACTTAATATCGCGAAGTAAGCGAGGTCCTCAGGTAGCTAGTCTTCTATCTAGGAGCTTTCTAAGCTACTAGAGTCACCTTTATAGATTAATATAGGAGGTAGGGTAACTCCAGTGGCACTAATACAAGCGAGTAGGCTAATGAACTCCCTATTCCCATCCTAGCTTATATATATAATTCGGCTAGTCTCGTAAGCTTCAGTAGCTATTATACGCTTCGTAGTAGTCGCCTAGCTAATTAGGAAGCCTTTCTCATCCCAATTATAGATGTTTTCACCTATAATATTATATCTCTCGACCCCAGCTCTTAACTAGCAGAATTTGGTATTAGTAAGGCTCCTAATAGACGAATAAGCTAAAAGTGCTTTACTAAATCATAGAATTGCTTAAACATAGGTGCGTACTCTGCCTTAACTCGCTAACTATCTAAATTCCGTAGATATAGGCTTATAATTTATGTTTAATAGCGTTTAACGAATTCCCCAGTCCAGTTCTTACTAATAGGCTTCTATATTATCTCTTCTACTAAATTGCGAACCATCCGACTAGTAGGAGAGATGCCGCGATCGGTTAAGCTATTAATTAAGCCTATTAGGGTCTCCTCTTAGACGTAGGTAAGGCACTAGCGATATTTAGAAGCAGCTATATAGCGGGAGAGCTGTTTGCCTTAGAAGCGCCTTCTGAGCGTTGTTTCACTAACGGTATACTTCTTAGCGGTACCTATAATATTAGGCTTATCTTATTTAGCTAGGTTAGCTAGTGTAAGGCCTAAACGAGATTCGTAGGTAGTAGTAGCTATAATAATATTAAAAATTCGATGTTCGAAAAATTCGTCGTTAAGCCGGAGCCGGCGTTGAGCCGGGAAACCTTCTATAGATCGAGTATCGCTATATAAGCGGGTAATTCCGTCTAAATTCAGACTATCTACAATAGTATTCATCTATTATATTACACCTTTCTAACTAGGATTTAATTTAATATTTTGCCAAGACTATCGGCCTTAGCCTATCTCTATAACAGATTGTGCCGCTTACTCGTTAGCACGTATACCGCTTATCTTCCTCTATAGATTCGGCTACTATGTATAATTAGTTAAGGTAGAGTACTATACGAGGATAACAGGGCCGTCTCGACTATAAATGGGAAGCGTAAACCTTAGCTATTAGAGATAGTATCGATATAAGTAACGACCCTTCTAGAACTAGTTAAAAGCCTGGGTGAGACCTATAACATATACTTATTAGTTCCTATACTAACTTTTTATTAATCTAGATCGTCTATCTATAAGAAAAAGAGCTTATATCTTATGCCACCGCCTACTATCTCTAAGTCTACGACCGACGTCTCCCCCTCTAGTACCCTCTCTCCGAACCGTAAAGACTTTATATCTTCCACGCCTAGTAAATAGGCCTATATAAATAGCCCCTTAATATAATAAGTAATATAGCTGAGAAAAAGATATACGTAGAGCTAGCCTCCGAGAATAAAGTACTTATATTCTTACTAAAGTTACTACGAGTAAATCTAGCTTAAGTCTAGAATTCTAGTAGCCTAATGGTATATATACCTAGAAGAGATCTATACCGCTATCTTATCTTACTTTAGGACGCCGTTATTCGATTAATCTTAGAGGATAATAACCGATACTTCTTAGCTCTCGAAAGCGGTCTTTTTATTCTATAATATAGCGTCCTAAAGCTATAGACCCGCTTAGCGTCTTAGCTAGTATTATCGCCGTGTTATAGCTTACTAGAACCGTTATCTAGTATCTCGACACTATAAGAGGTGCCCTAGATAGTCGTAAAAGGATTCTTTCCGAATTATAGGGTATTAAGGGAATACTATATACTCTATAAGATAAAGCTACCTAAGTATAATAAGGCGATTCCTAGTTAATAAAGTTCCATTCGCTTTATATACTAGAAGGACTACTTAAATAATTCGAGATAACGTTAAAGCGCTTAGAGAAAAAGCTAGTACCGTCGAAAGGTTAGAAGAAGATTAGTACGATAATTACTTAGCCATTTTAGAAGGAAGAGGTTAAGGAACTCCTCGATACTATCGAACGATAAAAGACTCTTTTCATCCTTATATAATAGAACAATTATCTATACGAAAGTTATCGTTTCCCTTTAAATCCCATATATATTAATACTTATAGCGAGTTATCTAAGGCTATTAAAAATGATATAGTAGACCTACGCAGCGAAATTACGAATGGATTTACCTAATTACGCATTAGTTAGTCTAAGAGAAGCTCTATTCTTAATAAGCCTTACTAATAATCTCTAGATAATAGATAAGAGAAGATCTATCGATGGCTTAATCCCCTAGACGTATTAATAAATTATAATAAAGCGTTAAAGGAGCGCTTTATAGGTACTAGAACCTAGTTCGTAGAGAGCTAAGTCTTTATTAACTAGAAGATGACTCCCGGATCGATTCTCTAGTTATATAGAATCCCTAGATGTAGTAAAAGTATTCTTAGCTCTATAATTATCTGAGCCGTCTCTAGTTACTATTCCCCTAACCTAGTAGTACTGTATTTCTATTCTAACTTTAATAATATTAAAAAGTAACGATATAAGAAGATAATATAATCCCTAATTATTTAACTCTCCGCGTAAGGTGTAGGTACGCTATAAATACTAGAGTTACTCTATTTATCTTATATAAATAGCGAGCGCTAACCGGTATATAATTCGCTTCTAGCGACCTTATACTAGATAATAAGATATTTTAAGGAGTCTTATCTTATCGTTAATACTCTAGACGAGTGTATAGAGAGATAAGATCTTCTAGTAACTATTAAGGAGCTTACCGGCTAGAAAGATATAAATCTATATATCTTAATAACTAGTCGAAGGGAGAAGGATATAGAAGAGTTAATAGAGTATTTAACCGATAATTAAGGGATAATTTATATTTAAAGCACGCTGGTTAATAATAATATTCGTGCCTATATTTACGGTAGACTTTAGACTAATCGAGATCTAAAAAGATAGCAAAATAAGCCGGAAGTATAATAGGAAATTGAGAATACGTTAATGGATAAAGCCGATAGAATTTAAGTTTCGTATTACTTAGATACCGTATATATATACTAATATATACTATAAGGTTTCGATAAGCTATATATTAGCTTAATTCGCTTAGAAAATGCCTTAACTTACCTAGGCTTCGGAAATCGTTAGTATCCCTACTAAGAACTTTAGACGATACGTATACCCGGATGCTCTATAATATAGATAAAACCTATTATTAATATGCCTTCGGAATACTATAATAGCTAATATACTCTACCCGGCTAATTAAACTTTAAGAAGTAGCCGAAGTTATTACCATCGACGTTAGCGAAAGTCCTCGGTTTAATCCTATAAATAGATTTCTAGAGCTACGAGATATATTAACGATATATTCTAGTCTAATCTCTCTAGGATTAAAGATATTCGAAGATAGTAACGACGAGAATAATAATAAAAGTAATAAGATTATTATTAGATTAGCGCATTTTTCTATTAAGGAGTATCTAGTTTTAGAAAGGATTCTATAAGGGGACGCTAAACACTATAGTATCTACGAGATTAATATTAATATCTCGATCTATAACGCCTATCTTACGTATCTTTTAGGATTTAATAGATTTAATTCTTTAACTCCTCGGTTACTTATAGAATTCCTACTAACGGGGTATACGGTATAGTATTAGATATAGTATACTTAATTATCTAAGAGAGATCCTAGCTTAAATTCTCTCCTAATAATTAAGCTTTTTCTCACCGAAGTATACGGCTTTTTAAATTAGATCCGCCTATATAACGCGGATAAACTATAGAAGGGACCTAATCTAGAGAGAAATTCGAGCAGTATTTACCCTTAACTATACTATATATCTAAGGCTAGACTATATAAACCGGTATAGATACTGCTCGATAAAGGAGCCGAGGTTAACGCTTAAGGTGGAGAGTGTGGTAACGCTCTATAGGCGGCGTTAAAAGAGGGTTACGATTAATTAGTATAGGTACTACTCGATAACGGAGCCGAGGTTAACGCTTAATATAGACGCTATAGTAACGCTCTATAGGCGGCGTTATTTAGAGGTCACGATTAAGTGGTATAGGTACTACTCGATAATGGAGTCGAGTTAACGCTTAGAGTAGATTATATAGTATCGCTCTATAGGCGGCGTTAGGAGGTGGTTACGATTAAGTAGTATAGATACTACTCGATAACGGAGCCGAGGTTAACGCTGAAGGTGGATACTATGGCAACGCTCTATAGGCGGCGTCACTTAGAGGTTACGATTAAATGTTATAAGTTAGTAGATAGATAGAATGTTAGGATCTCCTAATATACCGAAGACGTTTAACTACTAAAGGCGTGGATTAGACTCTAGTACGCTTACTTAACGCCGAGATTTCCTCCTAATTAAAACCCGGAGTCCTCTATAGCTCGGCGATAAGGAGATTAATCTTACTAGGTAGCCTAGGTGCTAATGTCGATACTTATTAAAGAGTATACTATATCCTTAATAGCTGCGATAGGTAAGGGAGCGTATTTAGCTAATAATATATCTACCGTCTCTCCTATCTAAGGCCCGCACCGATGTCGATACCGGTAGTAGAAAGGATAGAAGGCCGCTAGAATAGTATTATATAAGATAGTAGCGAGGGCGCGCCTTACCCGAACGGGACGTACTAAACCCGAATTAGAGGGAGCTAAATACGAAGGCGTAAACGCTAATAACGTAATTATTAGGATTAAAATAACGTGCTTAGCGATCCCTATCTTCGCTAGATACGCGGAAGGAGATTTCCTTAGTATTCTAGGTCCTCGAAAGATATATATATTTAGTAATTATCCGGACTAATTATATTTACTAAAAACTAACGTCTAAAGTTAGTAAGGGTAGTTACTCCTAGTCCTCGCTAGGCGATAATACTATTACGCCCTAATTTTTAGAGACTATATATACTATCTCGCTAAAATAGGTAGTAAGATCGTAAGTAACTTATATAGCGAGTCGGTAGGATTTTATTTGGGGCAGCATTTATAATATAATCCCTAACGATTTCCGAGATATTAAGGGTAATACCGCAGTCTAATTTAATTTTATTAGGAGATCTATAAAAGGTATACGGCCTAAGGTAGTTAAAGAAAAGTTATCGATTCTATACGCTATCGGTAAAATCTCCCGTAATATTATTAGTGTAAAGGTATATATAGCCTAGTATCGCTCTTTAGCGGTAGCTATAGTAAGCCTATAAGTTCGGACTAAGGAGTACCGGATTTAATTTAGTATCGACGGCTTTTACTGCCTACGCCTAATCTTTAAAAATACTATCTTAAAATTTCTTATATTTATCTTCTCTAACTTATCGAAGCCGGGACTAAAAGCTCTATATAACTTTTTAAGCTCCTTATAATATTTTCTAAGACTAGTTATATAGATTTAAAAGGAGAGACGAGTAAAGTGTCCTTTATAGGAGCTTAATCGTTCCCTAGGAGGAATCTCTTAGGAGGCGTAAGGTTAATCTACGACTCTAATCCTAGCACCTCGCTCTATCCCTAGCACCTCCCTACACTATACTCCGATTCCGGTACCTCGCTTTAATATTCGGTACCTTCTTTTAATGCCCGCGCTGTGCTCCACTTCTAGGCTTAAGACCCGACGTTATATTAGCTCGAAGTTATATTAACTAGACTATAACCCTATACGTTTATAAATTCGGTAAATACCTCCGTAGTTCACGCCCTATACTCTTAGTATCGCAGTTCCCTATTTACTAAGGAAAAATCCGAAGCTCTAGCCGCGGGAAGAAGGAAGGATATATATACCTCTAAGTGTCCGTAGCGGGGCCTCCGCGGTACTCGTATATAACGAAGTGGTTCTTAGACGAAAGTATATATATATAGCTATAAACGTTATCTTTATCGACGTTAGTAGATATTATAGGCTAGGTTTAATAGTCTAAAGAGTTTATCTAGATATTAATATATAGTATAATCGTATCCTTATCGATCTAAAAACGTCCCTATACGAGATATACGCCGAATACGTCTTAGGTATCGTAGTAGATAAAGAGTTTAGTAAGGGACTGTAACTAACCCGCGGTAACTTCCGGCTACCCACTATTATCTTTTAAGTTATTATACCTATACTCGATAGACGAGATTAGTTAAGAGCTAGATTACGATTATAAAGATATAGTTATATTAGTAATAGGCTACGTATATATAGCTTAATTTAAAAGGTTAGTAAAAGAAGGGCTATAATAAAGGCCGGGAGACCGCTCTATAGGAGAATATTTATCGCTATAGAACCTAATATCTTCTAATTATTAATTACTAAGTAGGCTAATATATTTAATCTAGTAGGCGATTTTATTCTCTAAAATCTCTTTAAGAACTAAGATATAGATATAAGGCTTCTTTAATCTTTCGAGAATTAGTTATATCTAAGTTAACTAATATTAACTATAAGCTAGTGAATTATAGTTCGTAGGATACCGGTACGAATCCTTAGTAACCTATAGAGGACGTAAAATTTATAGAATTATGGGCTAGGTACCCTTAAATGTATTATCTTTAATTCTAGTCTATAGGGGTTATAACCGCTAGCTAGGCTAGTAGGTAGTTATCTAAACTAAGGCTAATAAATAGTATATAAGCTTAAATCGGTAATCTCTTATATAAAGGATTCTCTTTTTACTTCTAATACCTTAAAGATGATCCGTAGAAGGCGAATATATAAGGAAGGGAGGAGCGAAAAATTATGGCCTAGAAAAGGGTTTCTAGGAGGCCTCTCCTAGGATTAAGGATAAGGTGGTAGATACTAGCTTACGTATAGACCGTATTATTACTAGTATAACTAACCTCCTAGGAGGCTATACCTAGATCCGGATTCTACGCTTAGAAGACCTTAGCGTAAACGTAGCTCTAGAGAGAGGATACTAATATTAATAATAGAGTTTATCTATGCACTAAGCTATTATAATGGATTAAGCTATATTAGCGTAGGTAGCCCCCCACTCTACCCGCGTCGCTATTATATTAATCGTCCGCGTACTAACCTTTTTACTTTAAACTCCCGTAGTAGCTACTTCGCGTTCCCTAACTCGCTCCTAGGTAGCTAGGTATCTATCTAGCCTACCCTATACTCGTAGGCCTTTCCTACTCGTCTCTTACCGAAAATCCTTCCGATCTCCTATTCCTCTTCTTCTAAGGCCGAAATATAATATCTAAGAGATTATCGACTCTTACCTACCCGCATTACTATGCTAGATTTAGTTACTCTAATTTCTCGTAATAACCGTCGCGCGTTCCCTAGCTCGCTTTTAAGTAGCTATAAATCCGTCTAGCGTACCCTATACCTATTTCTTCTTCCCTTCCGTCTCTTATCGATAATTCTCTTAATCTCCTACTCTAGTTCTTCTAATAAGGTAGTCTAAGCTAGACTCGGCGGGGGAAGTTATAAAGGGCCGGCGCTAAAAAGGCTAGTAATCGCTACTACTTAATTATCCTCGTTATAGCTAGACGGCGTATTTCGCTCTAGGGGCGTACAGGTACTTCGATAGGGTGGGTAGTTAGTAGATTCGGAGGTAGGCTCGATAGTAAGCGAATTTAAGGTAACTTACTCGTCTATATACGGAGGAAGAGGGAGGTCTAGATAGGTTTATATATCGATAGGTTCGACTAGAGCCTCTAGGATCTTAGGAACCTTTAGACTACCTCTAGTCCTTAGCTCTTCGACTATTAGGGAACTAAGAGAGAGCACATTTCTAATCTCTAACTCCGCGCTCGTGGCCCTAGTAGAAGCGCTAGCTTCGCCGGTCTTTTCACCTTCTATATCGATTTTAAAGGGATTATCTAGAGTATATAAAGAAAAGCCTTAAAGCTAGTTAAAAGGGTAGATAGCTTATCTATACTACTACTATCTTCATAAGATTAGCTTAGGCTTATTATATTCCCGTATAACTAGAGGTCTTACTAAGAGAAAGATATTCTAAAGATAGGTTTAGGTGCCGATCGGAGCCGTACGGACTCGATATCGCTCATCTCCTCGTTAGTAGTATCTATCCCGTTAATAAGATATCCGACCTTAGTATATTATCGCCTTATTCGTTTAAATCTATAATGCCCGCCGTGCGCTTTAAGGAACTTTAAATGCCTATAGCGTCTAAAGCCGTCCGGTCCCTATCTCGCTAATCGTTATCTCTATTATACCTATCTCGGTTATACCCCTTAACCTTATCTACTATCCCTACCCCTTCGCCGATAGGACTATACCGTATATATTAGGAGGTATACTTACTAGATCCTTAATATACACCGGATGTCGGAGAGGGGAGTGTATTAATAGGTGGTGGTGGTGGTAGTAGTAGTGAAGGAGGAAGAGAAGGAAGAGGAGGTGGAGGAGGGGTATATAATACGGAACTCTGTGTACTCTCGCAGAGGACGGAGCGTCTATACTAGTGCTATCTGCCCGAAGGGGAAAAGGGATTACTGTCGTCCTTATTATTGGCTGTGGAACGGTCTTAATTAATAAGCGATCTAGAGGTTATTATTAAGCGCCCGTCGACGTAGAGGATAGGAAACCTTGCCTTAGGCGTTCTCTATATCTTCTACTACTAGCTCGCCGAATGAATTACGAAAATCCACCGGTAGGCCGGTAGCGAAGTATATTTAAGATATTAGCTATAGAACTCTTATACGTGCTACTAGCGCTACGAGCACGGCGTTTTACGGCGGTAGAATGCCTCTAAGTAGGTCGGCTTACACGTAAAGGAGGCTAATAGTACTAAATAGAGTCTAAACTAACGAATGCCATTATAGTGTTTCGCGATTAGAGGTAGTTATAGGAAATCGCCTAAGCCTTTAAGTAGGCGACTTAGGATAGTATTATATTAGCTAAATAGATATATCGTGAAAATTTCGAGCTTCTGCTAAGTTATAAGGCTAACTCGATAAAACTTTCTCGCGGTGTTACCGACCTTATATAACGGTTAATACTACGATATATTATATAAAAAGTAGCTAGAAAGATAGCGTAGGATAACGCTATTAGATAATAGCTTATTTAGAGCTAAACGTAGCCTTAGTAGTGGAGTATTATAAAGCCTAAATCCTGCTATTTTCTGATTCTCGTCGGAACCGTATATCCCTACTAGCGCCGTAGCCAATGTTTTTATAAGAGTTTACCCTTAAGTGGGACACACTACTTAGTAGGATAGCCCCGCTAAACTTAGACTAACGAAGCTAACATCCTAGCGTTATACTAGTAACGGGTGTGTCCTACTAAGGGGTGAACTCTTCTAGATAGTTACTAACGGGCCGCCCGCGGTTACTAATCTTCCGGCTGAGCGCTATAGTTAATACTATTAAGTCGGATAACCCCTCCTAAGTGACGTGTAAAGCTCTAACTCCGTTCCTTTATTAACGTCTTCTTTGGCTTATAGGTCTGCGATTGCTCTTAGCCTATATTTTCTTTTTACTATAGGCTTTGATTTCGGATTCGATTAATTATCTATTATATAGAGGACGGGCTAATATGTCCCTTAAGAGGTAGGTAGAATAGCTCTTAATAGGTACTAGCGGCTACGCTAAAAGATGTGAATTAGAATATAGAGCTAGGTAAGCCTTTAACGTCTTAAAGTAACTAAAGTCGTATATAAGTAATATTAATTTAAGAGAAAGAGCTAGATCTATTTTAAATATTAGTCTTATTTTTACTAATGTTCGTAGAGCTGAGATACTAAGACGCTAAGACGCCGGCAAATTATCGATAAAGAAAATAGAAGATAATAGTCTTATAGACTGTACTATATATTCTTTTCCCTATAAATAACCTAGCTTAGTCGGTATACCTATAGTAATATCTATATTAGATACTCTAAAACATAGAGATGATAAGGCGTAGCTCGATAACATTCTATTACGTATTATAAGCAGCGTAAGTAAAAGTAGTCCATATTAAATAGGCCGAAGATTCGCCTACTATTCCTATAATCTTATTATTTATACTACTAGAATTAATCTTGACGATAGGCACTAGATCCGCAGCGAATATAAGCCGTAAGTATAGACCCGATCTCTATCTATAAGGATATGTTAATTCTGTGTACGCTAAACTATAGTAGAAGACCTATATCCCGACGATATTCGCGATTTCCGTAACGAGGTTTTTAAAGATCTCGAGAACTATCCCCCCTTTCCGGTTAACTCGATCGATGCGCGGAACGCGTTAAAATATGGGAATAATGCTTTATCTAGAGGTTCCTGATTTAATAGGGCCGTTTCCTTAATAATTTAATAAATTTAAGAGCCTATAGTCTATAGCGTCGACAGTCTTCACAGGCTAGTATATAGTAACGTTTATAAGATAAGATATACTTGCGATATCTCGTGCCACACATCTCGTAGACCTTGCCGCGGCGCGATCCTTTAAGTTTAGTAAACTTACTACTATAGTTACACTTATAGTTCGTCTATAGCTCCTGTTCTATAGCCACTACCCGCTGTTAACGAATAGTAGGTGCTAAGGGCTATAGTGCCTCTCTGTTAATAATTAGCTGAGCTCTTCGATTGAGAGTTCTAGTACCTAGTCGCCACATAGGCATTCCTTCTACTTTACGCTATATCTATAGTAGAACTCGGCACTGCATCTATAACTGTGAATTAATTAGTCTTTACTTATATAATAGGTAGTATTAGGTATTACTCACGTCATATGGTTACAGCCCTTATACCGAAACACCATTTCACCGTATCTAAAATAGGGTTTCTAGCCTTGCACATCCGCGAAATTAATAAGGCTCTGCCTTGCTTTATCTGCTGGATAACCCCTATTATGTGCTAGTACTTTAGAGTGCATATAAGTTCTAGCACTATAGGCCTTATAGTAAGCGCAATCGGGGGTTCGTTACGGTATAGGAATAAACTTAGCGCACTCCGGCTTAGCGTAGTAGACTCTATCGGTGCTAGTAAATTCTAGCTTAGTACTTCGATAGGCACTTATCTCTTTAATTAATAAGTCTACTTCGATGGTCGACATTTTAATCCCTTAGCCGTAATATCGTAGTGGGAAAAGGCTTTCGTCCTTAGTAATACGTAGGAAGAAGGACTTGAGGCACGGCCTATAATATATATTACTATATACGAAACGCACGGTGAAGTAAGGATGAATAGACTCTCTATAGATACTACATTTAATTTTGAGTTAGGGTAAGTGCTTAAAGACAGCTTTTTGGCGGAGACTATAATAGGTCGAAGGGCCTGTAACGGTGCTATAGGACTTATTACTAAAAGTCGAAATTTCTATAGCTCGCTGGACATTATCCTAGTTAACCTACTTCGTGTCGAAATGTGTAAGCATAAGAGAATGTATAAGCTATATAAGTATCCGGGAAAGGAAGGTTCGCTAAGGATAACTAATAGGCTTAGCATATCTACGTATTCTTACCAAGTTTTATATATAGATCTATCCCACTTTATTAATTAATAAAGTATTTATAACTACCTATATTTAAGATCTCCTTCTAGGAGTCTAAGGAACTATTCTAACTAGGCGCTAGCTTCATATTCTCTACTTAGTAAACCCCGAATATTCGCTCGGCTAGTTTCGTAAATCTGGAAGGGGTCTTTATATACTAACCTACCCCGGAACTAGCCTATAGCGTTATACGACATACGATGGTATATACTCTATACGCTGTCTAAGGGATATAAGATGTTATTAATAGAGTATATAAAATAATTAGAAATTAATAGTAATCCTAAGATAGTCAACGACTTGGTAAACTTATTAATTCGAATAATATAAGACACCGCCTTAAAGCTTGCACTACTTATAATCCTTCTCGCACTATTTCTAGTCTATAGCACTAGCCTAATAACCGTAGAATACATCATTTACCCACAGGAGCAATTAGTTACTGAAAAGGGCATTATTCTAGAGAGGTATATCAAGAGTTTCTCCACTAATCCTCAAGATGTCTATGTATTAGAAAGGCTAGGTTAATTATTACCGATATTCTAGATTACTAAGTTAACCGAAGAAGACTACTAAAAACTTAAATAGGATCCTTAGGGATACTACTACTCTAAATATTTATACTTTATAATAACGAGACTAATACCGCTTAGATTAAAGATATCTTCCCTAACGAACCGCTGGTCGAAGAATTCGGAGACTAGGATTAGGAGGTCTAAAATTCGGCACTAAAGGAGCTGAGAATGGTTTCTATACCTAGAGATACTAATAGGATCCTTGCTTACTTCCCTAACTATGTGTACCCGCCGAAGTTACACGAAGAAGTCTTCATCTACTATACAGAATTAGGAATTAACTAATAGTACTAGGAATTTAGTGGACGTCGCATCGAATGGCTTTACCCTAATAGGACGAAATTTAGAAATCAGGATAAGGAGGAAGAATCGCTACTTAGTAGGAAGCTAGGATATAGCACCTACACAGCTTCTAAAGCCACCGGTAACTAATACGGCGCTACTAAATATATAACTCTAGTTATTATAAAGATGTCTAATCTCACCCCTAGCTTAGTCGAAGAGGTTTTCGCGACGATTAGCGACTATATTAAACTCTAGAATAGGTAGGGTAGAAGCGTCGTAACCGTCTTATAGGGATCTAAGGAAGAATTCTAATAGAGCCACCTCTACCGTAGGCACTAGTTACGCATTTTAAAAGATATTATTAAATTATCTAAGATATATACTTTAATCATATTCGCGGCTAGTAATGCGGCGCGAGAGATAGGCATAGAAGGTAAAGTTAGGCTCTAAGTTAACACTGCGCCTATAACTCTCGCCACTAATTTACGACGTACTTTCGTAGTCTCTAATTCTAACCTCGACGGAAGACGTTAGTCGACCTCCTAAAGCTTCGGCTAGGGAAAATTAAACCCGCCGATATATACTCCGGGTGTCGACATCACCTACGCCCTTTACGATTCGAATTCCGCATCAACGCGACGGACTAGAACATCGTACTATAAGTTTTCGGTAGCTTTTAGTATATATTAATATTTATGAAATAACTAATAACGATTAAAAGCTGCTCCACTTATAGTAGGCGTTCTTGCGAGTACTATCGGCGTTTATTATAATTAACCCGAAACGTGGAAGCGATCTAGAGGAGAGGAAGTAATCTATAATAGGGCTACAGAAACCAATATCCCGCTTATAATAGGGCTGGGGAGCGATTTTATACTTAACCCTATCTCTAATTATACGAACTTCACATTTTAAGGAGTTAGATAGATAACGATTTAAAAAGTCTATGTATATAGGTGGATGAGAGAGCCTACTAATAGAGTATAGACGTTAAGTAGAATTACGATTTATAAAAAAAGGGGATTTAGAATATATAGTAAAATTTACGACGAAAAGTTTAGATAATAGTATAATAGAGTTTATACTCAACCTATAATAATAAAGTTAAAGTAGAACAATCCCCCTAGCCGCATTATACTAACAGTTATAGTTAAAGAGTATTAAGTTACCCCTGACCTCGGGTAGACCCACCCAGCTAGCGCTAGATCGACGGCCGCCCGTAAGAGGCCCCCTAGAACCCCCGCAAAAATCAGCGTACCCCTAGAATATCCCTAGAACATTCCTTATATAATCGACGAGCTTTCTCCCTCTAGTCTATAATTTCTACGCCTTTAAATAAATTCGTAGCCTCGAGAACTAATCGGCTCGGCGAACGTGATTAGGCTAGCGACATTAGGAGCTATAGAATAATCGCAGATCGATTTCTAGAGGATATAATAGGATGAGCTTAATGATTTATATAGTAGAATTAGGTAGGTATAATATTATAGGTATTGGCCCTTCTACCTTCTGCTAGGCATAGAATTATATATATATTATTAAATTTCTATATAAGACTAGCTACATACTAAGGTAAAGGGTTATAAGGTTAATAGTAAAAATTAAGCTTCGTAGATTCGAATGGCGCGCTTATTAGGGTTAATCTTTTCGTTTATAGTCTATCGGCGTGTAACAGGCCTAGAACGTAACGCGGGCAATTTATTATATATAATTAATTAGTGGCTTAGATGCTCCGCACGTATTTGCCTCCCCTAAATACTTACCTATTTTCTCGCGAGGATTTCCTATTTCGAATAAATAGTCGTTTAGCTTAATACCGTAGGATACCTAATAGTTCGAGCTTCCTAGTATAGCTTCGTCCGTGCTCGATATAGGAGTTAGTAGTGGCATACTAGTATCTGACATCCGAGTTATTTATCCCTAAAAGGTCGACATATTATACGATTCTCTAGATGAGAAATCCGCGTATCGCGCTCGTCTCTAGCTTTTTGAAGCTAACTAGGAGTCTAGAATCCTACTTAGCTTAGTCTATTATAAGATTATATCTAGGTATATATAAATCTCTTATCGTAGAAATAGTAACACCCGAGTAGTCCTAATTCGATCGAGTCTACTAAAAATTAACACTACAGAAAGACACGGGTAACGAAATAGCATTTAGAATTATTTAGTTAAGGATACTCGTATAAGAGCATCGCTTGAATTAGTACTAATTAGATTCACTTAGTCCAAACCGCCTAAGAGCAATGTCGGTCATTAATATACATTTAGTAGGATTTGCCAAGGCCATCCATCTTGTGACGCATGTATAGTAGTAGCGCCCTTTTCGAGACTCTAGCTTTTCCAATATAGAACATAGCTCTTTCTTATATATATTAGCTAGTCCTACTATTACTTACTATAGGGAGCGTTTAAGGTCGTTATATAGTCTTATAGACATAAACCTATCCTCTAATATTAAAATACCCCTCTTCTATATAAATAGTTAGATCTCGCGTGACCTTAATCTCCTCGTAACTCTGTCTCGATGGGATCGAGGCATTACTATTCGACGTGTATGCTGCCGTACTACTCTCTCCGCCTAAATTATACTAGCGGCTAGAGTTTAAGGGCTTACGACTCGAGCTATCTCTGTTGATACCCTATAATGTCCCTATGGGTTATAGTTTCTAGGCCTTTTCGTTGCGGTTATAGCGTATAAATATCGGATTGATTATCGGAAGGGAGGCATTGATGATGCCGATCTCGACTTCGAGCGCGGTTAAGATGGAGCTAGGGGAGAGGTTATATAAGAAGGCATTTTAGCCTAACACGACGGCTGTAATAAGACGAGTAATATTAATAAGGTAGATGCTATTATTATTATTAGCTTATATGAAACTTTATTCGTCGTAATTACTTCGCTCTGGTACGTATATAGCTCTAACAGCGAATATACCTATAATCTTTAACTTTTTTTAGGCCGGCGTCTAGAGTCTCTATAAAGTCGGTAGCGGTAGTAGAATAATAGCTAAGTTAACCACGGTATTGATCGACGAAGTCGCAATTTAGGACCTAGATAGGCTTCCACAGTGACCGGGCCCTAATATATTCCAGTATCGAGAGAATGGTTAGTAGAGGGTAATAATGGATATGAGAAACCTAATAAAGAAAAGAGCGATGATTACGATAAAGCTATATATTACCTACCGAACTAACTTTTGGATCTTAAAGATATTAAGGTAGAGAAATAGGACTAAAGCCTTAACCGCAGTGGTGGAGAATAGCTATAAGAAATTGTCGGCTATGAAGAGCTTCTGCGGTCAACATTGGCGCATGTCACGAGTTGGAGCTACTTACTTATAGTAATATTGTAATTGCGGTGGGTGGAACCTCTTTAATATGGCTTCTAAGACCACCGATCACGACAGCTTCTCTAGACGTCAGTCGTACTTAAAGCACTTACTACCGTAAGGGCTACTAACCTACATAGATGATCGAAACGTGGCTACACGAGATGAACTATAATAGCTTAGCGATCGTAGTATAGGCCAAAGAACGGGTTATAGCTACTAAAGCTAGGAAGATCAAATAGTTATAGGAGTAGTATAACCTTTAAACGATATGTATAGACTAGACTTGTAAGGCAACTGCTACTATTGCATAAGTAAGAAACACTAATATTACCGTAATAACAGCTATACCCAAGGGTATAATTAGAGGATTAATTATATTAGGATAGGCTTCTGCGCTTCTAATGGATAATTACTTAAATAGATATAGGAAAAGAGCGGTCGCCCGTAAGTAAAGCAGAGCTGAGGAGCTTAACTATAGGAAATTGGCATTACCTAAAAATCATTTCGCAGCTTCACAGAGTGGATACGATCTCGCTGTAAGGCCTAAGATAGAGCTGCGGCGTTGTACTCTATACCTACTTAGTATGTGGTTGTAGGACACTTGCGGTAGATGGTTGAGCATGAGGTTTGCGATAATTTCACCTGGAGTGGCAATGTGCGCCGGACATCTTCTATCTGCCGAGGGCAGCACGAGACGGCTTTCCTTGCGCATTTGTGCTTTAACAAATGAATAGGTAGTCCTAGACCTTCGCGAACAGGGCAGCTTTAACCTGACCACTCACGGCCTCATGCGCTACACCCTTTTTAGGGCAGGAATAGAACTAGTATATAAAGTATACCTACGAACCTCAGTCCTGTAATCCTAGAGGAATAGAAACATTAATAGACCGGACGAATAGACGTGGAGCTGACTGCATATAAGTAGGGAGGGAGGGTTTAAAGGATGAGGTCTGCCTTTAGGCTATCAGCTTGTAGGACAGTATACTTATAAATAGTAGATAGTCGCCAGCGACGCTTAATCTACGCAATGCGTACTATCTTAGTTTGTGGAGGATACCCTGAATGCTTAAACAGCATAAAGATTAGTGGGAAAAGTTCCGGAATTCTACCGCTGCGCTTTACGCAGTCCGGCGCAGCGGGTACCGCACACCCCTTTACATAATTATTGGCGGTATTACACAATTTCAGGGTAGAACTAGAAAGGTGGAAATATTATGAAAGATAGAAACGATATACTTAAATTTTTAGTAATAGAAAATAGAACTATAATACTACAGTAAGTATATTTCAAAAAAATAGAAAATTTTGATAAGTAGAAATATTTATATCTAAATTAAGATTACTTAAGCTAGCTACTTATGCATTTAGAGCTAAAATTAATAATGTTACGGACATAGGGCTGTAGCTAGCCTAGAAATGCATTATGCCCGCTATTAATAAGATACTTATTAATATTTACCCCTAGATACCGCGCCGCGGCAATTCTAAACTCCTAGCCCTAGATAGGTGTTATATAATCTAGCTGAGTTTTGAGATAAGCGCATAGCACGTTTAAATACCTAGCATTTCTTAAGGGTGTCTCATATACGATCTAAGATTGCGGCCTTAAGAGTAAGGTCCAATAATCCTATTCGGCTAGGGTTAGGTTATTAAATAGATTATTCTTCGGGTCTATAATAATGTGGAGGCTAGATGGCTGCTCGTAGGGTTAGTACTTTAATCGTGACCGAGTTAGGATACTCGAGAAGAAAGCAAGGCTCTATATCGGCGACTTACCTACTATCTTATAGCGACAAACTATCTTAGGCAAAGATGGTTTACACGCTACTAAGAAAATTAGCTAAGATAGTTTCATTTCTTAGGTCAAACCATCTTAGGTACGAACGTGCTCCGATTTTAAAAATTAAAACGGCGTTGAAAAGCCCTGATTTAGGGCTTCAAAACGCACTCCTCAGAATAATCATAGGTTATATACCCGATTTAATATTAATTGTTAAAGATGGGGAAATCTTGATGTTCAAACCTTAAACGGGAGATCGACCGCTACCGGTGAGATCTTTCTCTCCCCTCTGCCTCTTAGTTTCACCTATTATAAAATTTAGTATATAATATTATTTCGACTAATAAGCCTATGGGCTATAAAACGCGCTAAAAATTAGCTTGATCCGATAGAAAATGCGAAAGCTATTCGATTACCGAATGCTATTTCCTACCGATATCGATTTCGAAGTAATAAATTTTTATATCTCTATAAGGCAATTAGCCTAGGCTTATAGAGTATAAAATTATCTATTTCCCGAACTAAAAACTTTCCCGATCGGGCTTAAAATCGTGACGATATTAACGACTAAAGTCTTCTAGTAATAAGAATTCTAAGTACGTATCGTACGAACTCTATACTCTAAGATATTCGATATATTAATATATTATCTTAATATATACCTTATTATAGTCTAAATAGTTAATATAGAATATCTAATATACTACTTTCTACTATAAACTTCTTCTTTCGTAATCTCTTCTATAGTACGAACTTTAGTTAAATCTAGAGGTCGAGAATTTTAATATTTTATATTAAAGATAAATACGAAATATATAGAGTAAGACTCGCTCTATACGTTAAAAAAATATTGTCCGAGATAAGTTAGAAACTCGTAAAGGTATTAACGTCGAAGGCTCCGTACTATAGATTTTACTAAGAATATCTTACCTAGTAGACACCCTTCTAAATACTATAGATTTTAATATATTATCTCTTTATATACCCTATAATAGTATATTTAGTTAATATAGAATATCTAATATACTACTTCTTACTATTTACTTTAACTTCTATAACTTACTACATACTATCATCTTCGTAAAAATATAGAGGTTAATTATATTATTATTTTATATTATAGCCTAGTATTTTAAGTATAGAACTATATTCGGTCTATAATATAAAAAAAAAATATTCTAGATAAGTAAGAAACTCGTAAAGTTATTAACGCTAAAGACTTCGTACTATTAATTCTTCTAAGTACGCCCTACCTAGTAGACTATCTTCTAAATATTAGGGTTTTTAATATATTAACTCTTTATACCTTATAATAGTATAGTTAGTTAATATAGGATATTTAATATACTACTTCTTACTATTTACTTCGACTTTCGTATTCTCTTCTATAGTACTAACTTTAGTTAAATCTAGAGGTCGAGAATATTAATATTTTATATTAAACTTAAATAAAAATCTTATAGAAATTAGTTCGGTCTATAATAAAAAAAAAATTATCCTTAATAAGTTAGAAACTCGTAAAGGTATTAACGTTAAAGATATACTACTATAGATTTTACTAAGTACGTTCTTTCTAGTAGACTATCTTTAAGATATCGAAGACTACTAGATATTATATTCGAATATACTTCGAAAGAAAGAGAAGTAAGTATAGAAAAGGCTTTATATATTAAATAATATTATTTACTTCGAGTTTCTACTATATCTAGTACTAATATCTAAAGTAAGTTCTAGAGGTCGATTATAAGAATATTTTATACTAAAGGTAGATATATACTTTCGAGAGCTAACTTAGGCCTATAAAATAAAAAAATAAAATTCTAGATAAGTTATAAACTCGTAATACTATTAACGATCGAAGTCTTTTAATATAAATTTTACTATATACGCTCTATCTAGTAGAGTATCGTTAGAGTATTAAAGATATTACTATATTTACCTTATATTTACCTTATAACTCTAAAATTCGCCGATATAAATAGTTAAATTTACTAGCTTATATTATTTCCTTCGAGTTTTATAGTAAGTACGTACTCGTAGAAAAGAAAGTAATATTAAATTAGATTAATACTAATAGTAAGTCTATTTTTTATCGACGATATTTAGTATATACTTAGTACTATATCTTAGTATTATAAGTAATATATATAAGTCGGAACTTATAAAGTTATTATATACGCCGTAAATATAATACTAAAGCTTCTCGATTATTTCTACTATTAAATCCTAATAAATATTATACTTTTATATATCTAGAAAGCTTATTATCTATATTATAACCGATAGCGTATTCTAGAATAATAAGATTACTAAATTTAATAGGTACTTCTCTCGATTTCGCGCGCTCGTACTAATTTCTCTTAGGGTTAACGATATTACGATAACGGCCTAGTAACTTTAGTACTAAAATCTAACCCTAAGTTAACCCTAAGAGTAAGAGATATCTTTCCTAGAATTTTCCCGAAATAAAATATATCTTTAGTACGGTAGAAAATGAAAGTACGTTTAAACTAATTTAAAGCCTCGATTTCGACTAGTTCCCGCTAAAATTTCGCTAAAAAAAGTAGCGCATCGTAATCACCGCTATCGATATAGTATAACCCGACATTTTTACCTCGATTAATATATAATAAAATAATGAAGTTCGTCTCGTTATTTAAGATTCTATCTTTAAAGCTAGTACGGCGGGTAGCGTCCTAGCTACGCTAGCGATATTTTAGCGATTCCCGAGCCGAACAGAACCGAAAATAAGCTTAATATCCGCTCGAACTATTACTTAGACGTCTTCTCGTTAAGATAGAACTCTCTTCTCTATTTTATTCATCGAAATTTCAACCTTTCGAACCCGAAACGAAATCCTAGTAGGAAAACCGACCCGCCTCTTTCGATTACGATGGACTTTATCTCGATCCTCGGAGATACCGGATTCCTAGCTTGCCGGCGGTGTAAGTTCTCGATTCTTCCTTCTCGGATTGAATTTTACTTTTCGAAAGCTCCTCACCGCCTTTCGGTCGAAGATCGACGCCGAAGAGCTTCGGAGATAGAGAGATATCCGGAGCTAGTCGCCGGTCCTTCGGATCTTAGAGAAGTTGAGATTCCGAGTTCTTTTCCTTACTTTTTTTCCGAATTATCTCTTTATTCGGATGGATTTCAATGCCACGAGTGTCTCTATTTATCTAGAGATAGACAAACTATAGTAAAACACTATAAGGAAGAGCACGGATGGGAGAACCCTAGGAAACGGGGTGAGAAAATCTCGAAAAACGAAGAAGATACGCCGTGGAAATCGAATATTCCCTGCCAGCGTTTCTTTAATTCAGCTCCAAAAAATACCTATTTTCAGGTCGACCCGAAGAGAGCCTTCGGTGAGGAGGCTAGCCCTAGAGAGGTCAGCTTAGACGGAGGAGAAAGAGACGGAAATCGAGAAATTCGAGAAATTCGGTCCCGATCTTATTCTATCCATAGCCAAGGTATTTTCCTTAGATAATCTTACGAAAAATAGTAACTAATATTTTATTTAGATACCTCGAACTGGGAGTTCGAATGGGAACGTCTTAATTCGAATACGGAGGCTTTTCTCGAAAACGAAATCCGGAAAATCCGAAAAAATCAGTACGACGACCCTAGCCCGTGGCTCGAACGGACACGATGGGCTTTCTATCTAGACGGACTAGATAGAATCGATCTACTCGGCTTAGTAGCGGGCCCGGATACGCCTCTACTTAACGCCGTTTGGATTTCGTTCGACGAACTCGCTACGAAGTCTCAGCAAGCCCTATCGATTATAGGCTCATTCGGACGCTTCGAGATCGTCCGTACCGAGAAAAATCAGAACCGGGCTAGGCCGTTTAGGGCCTATCAGGATTCGGACCGGATTTCAACGTACTCTCGGCCGTGAAAACAGATTCTCAGCTTTTTTATTAGGACTCAATCGGACCCGAGTCCTAATAATCACCCGGAGTATACTTTTAATAGTATACAATTATCTTCCTATCTCCGATTAATCCGAATCGCCTCGGAAGTTGTCGATTCGGCCGATTCCGAAGAGATAATCGAAAAACTAGCCCGGGAAAGCTCGAATTCCAGCGACGACGCTAGCCCGATCGAGTCGAGCGAGGACGACGAAGACGACGAAGTCGACACCCGGATTCGAGCTCGAAAGTCGAAGAAGATTCCTAGTCTAACGAGACTCGAAAAAGCTCTTCTTAACTTTTCTTTTTCACTTCTCGACCAAACGAGCTTCCTAGACGAATACGAGCTTCCGTTCGTCGATGTCCTAGCCGTTCTAGGCGTAGAAGAGAAAGGATTTAGGGGCCCGGATTCCTACCCCTCGATTCTTTCTTCGATTCTAAAGATTAGCCGATTTTTTGTTCTTCGGTTTTCATTCGAGGATTCTATTTAGCCGGACGACGACGACGACGACGATGACGACGACTCCTCGAAGTCGAGTACTCTTAGTACTCCGGACCGACTTTTCTCCGGCCTCGATTTCGGAGAGGGACTTCTCGATCGAGTGAAAATCCTTGTCGATCGATTCCTTATTCGAGGTACGAGGAGCCCGATAAACTGGCTACTAGATCTACGAAATTACGGCCTAAAGATAGCCCGGACCTCGACGTCTCCGGGCTATATCGACTGGGAAGAAGATATAATTCTCTACGGTAGTATTTCTTTCTCGATTTCGAATTGTTGTTCGTTTCTTCACGATCTAATTTCTTCTACCCGGGCTATTCTCCTTCGGGAAATACTCTTCGAAAATACGTCTTTTACTCCGGAGATACCCCTTCGAAGTATTCCGAGTATTCCGTGGAACGGTATCTTCGATAATCCTCTCGATTCGAACCCTTATTCGAATTTTCTTCTCGATTCCCGTACGAATCTCGGTCTAGAAAATCCGGAGAAGTTTCTCTTTACTCGGATAGCTACTTCTCCCGATTTAGCTAGCCGATTCACCTTACCCGGAGCCGGTCTTACGTGGAATACTCGAAAGCTTTCCGATTAGATTTCGAGTATTAATCTCTTTCTCGAAAAACTTCTTCTCTTTTCTCACCTAGGAGGGGGACAGCCGGCTCGGGCTCCGAAGCTCCTATCTATTCGATTTTCGAATAGTATAGAGACTGGAACCCGGAGTATTTTCGTTAAGAACGGACTCGTTTTCTTTGTTACGTACTATCATAAAGGATATTCGATTTCCGGCTCGACTAAAATTATTCACCGCTATCTTCCTAAGGAAATAGGCGAGCTACTAGTCTATTATCTATGGCTAGTAGTCCCTTTTCTTACTCGGATATCTCTAGAGATTTCGAAAAAGCCGCTTTCGGGCTATCTCTTCGAGAATCTCACTCGAAAACCTACTTCGAAGGCTTTGAAACTTACGTCGACAAAGTTTCGAACTATCTTTCGACGGGAGACGCTAGCCGGATTAGGGGTAGCCCTTAATCCGAGCGAGTATCGGCATATTGCTATCGGAATTTCAAGACGTTTTCTTTCGAAAAAAATCCAGTTTCAACCCGAAGACCTTAGGGACTTAGGAGACGAAAAAGATAGTGATTACGAAGAGGAAATTCGAGACTCCGTACTCGATCAACAGGCCGGTCACGATCCGAATACAGCGGTAACGGTTTACGCTCGAAGTCTCTTCGAAGCCTCCGGAGAAGTTCGAAGCCAAAAGAGGCTATTTCAGGAGGCGAGTTTAGTAAGTACCTTTATCGAATTCTACGTCTTCCTATTATCTTTTATTATTCTTATTATTATTATTTCTATATACTAACTTCTTTATTAGAGCTGGTATCGATTCCTAGGTTTCACGAGCTCAACCGACTCATTCTCTCTTAACCGACTAGAGAAGCCTACTTTCGAGGTTGAATTCGAATCTCAGCGTCTTTCCCGGCTCGATTCCCTACGGAAAATCGATCTAATCTCGAACTTCCGTAATTTTTTCGGAAAACCGGTTAATTTTCGAGATAACCAGCTATCTATCCTTCGAGCTATACTAGATAGGGTTAGCCCTATCCTAGTAATAGCCTCTACCGGCTCCGGAAAGAGTCTCCTTTTTCAGCTCCCGGCGAAACTCGGCTCTCTCGGGGTTTCTATCGTTATAGAACCCCTAATTTCTCTACTATAATCTCAACATTTTAGGGCACAGTTCCTCGGTATCTCTTCGGCTATTTTCGACCCTCGGAACCCCCCGGACTCAGCTCGATTAGTCTTTACTACCCCGGAGACGTTCCTCTCGAAAGATTTTCGAAGTTTCGTTAATTGGCTTAGAATAACGCAGCAATTAGACCGAGTCTATATAGACGAAGTTCACGTTATTCTAGGTACGAAAAACACTTTTCGAAAAGATCTTAGACGTCTCGGAGAGGTAGTCGACCTGCGGCCTCAAATTATCTTACTAACGGCTACGTTACCACCGAAATACGAACGGGATCTCCTTGAAACGCTCTTTCTCGCTTCCTATAAGCCGAGGATCTTCCGAAGCTCTACTAAGCGTTCGAATATTCGGTATTCGATTCGAACTCCGAGCTCGAAAGGTGAAGTTCTTTCGATTATTCGAGATTTAGATATTAAGTACTCTCTAAGTCGACTTATTATCTACGCTCGAACCCGGGAGCTAGTTCGATCCGTTAGTACGGCTCTAGGCTACGAGTCGTACTACTCGGATAAGAAGGGAAAGGATCGAATTCTACTAGACTTTCTAGAAGGAAGAATTCAAATCCTAGTCGCTACGAGCTCTCTCGGCCTCGGAATCGACGTTCCGAATATCCGAGCTATCGTTCACCTCGACTTACCCTACACTCTCTACGACTACGCACAGGAGACCGAGAGAGCGGGAAGAGATAATTTAGCTAGCGAAGCTATTTTATTACTTTCTTCTCCGAAATCAACACTCGGTCGTCAGCCTACGACTAGCGAGATCTTCGAGAATAATGTTATCGAACGTTGTATCTCGAAGAACTGTCGAAGATCTATTTTAAATAGCTATCTCGACGGTGAAAAAGAGAAGAAGTGCGATTCTACGTCGATATCGATTCCGTGCGATTTCTGCGAGCCGGAGTACTTAGGTAAGTCTAAAATCTATTCTAATTAACTTTTCTAATAATATTTAGTTACCCCGAGCCCTAGCCGAGAGCCGGGTAGCGTTCGAAGATTAATATCTCTCGAAGACGACGAGAATATCGAAATCGAGGATTCTCCGGAATCTCGAGAAGCTACCCCTCAGCCCCCTCCTACTAGTAAGTACTATTTCGGGGGTTAATCTTAACTTATTTACTTATTATCTAATAGGTCTCGATGAGATCCGAGCGAAAGAAAAAGACTTTATCTCGATTTCGAACGGAAAACGTCGAGAAGTTTAACGAGAAGCCTTAGACCTCGAGGCTACGTCGGCTATTCTTCGGAAATACTACGACTATTGCCCTTCGTGTATTTGCCATTCTCCTTCGGAGTCTACTCATTAATTCCTAGACTGTTGAAAAGAGTTTTCGAGGAGATATTAAGAAGAATTCTTTCTTTATTCGAAAACTATCCGTTCTACTAACGCCTTAGCGAAATATTCCGGGTGTTTCGACTATCTCCTACCGCAAAATCTATGCCAAAAGTGGACGAAGAAACCCGGAGCCCGGAACTTTAAGAGAAGCCTCGATAATCGTACGTGTTCTTATTCGGATTTCGTACTTTCTACTATTATAGTAGTAAGTAATAATCTCCCGGAATTCGCTTATCCTTACCGAGAAAGGCTGGCCGAGAGAGATATATCCCCGGAGGAGATCGAAAAGATAGTAGGATATCTCGGAGAGAAGATAGAAATCGGAGATATTGAAACGAATCGATTTTTTCAGGAATTTAGCGTAGCGGTACGGGATTTAATCGAGTATAGCTTTCCTAGTAGCTAGATAGATAGATTAGTCTTATTTTAGGCGTTAGAGTTAGAGGAGTTAGGTCTAATTTAATAAAATAAAAAAGATAATCGTTTCTCGTTTTTCGTATTTCTTATATTCTTTTTATAATTATTAGTAAAGTATTATTAATTTATTTCTTCTTATACCTTCTTAATATAGGTCTAAATAAGAAGGAAAACGTTCGTATATAATAATACTAGACCGATACCGAGTCGAACTTACGTTAATACGTGAAATCGACTTCTTAGACTTCTAGGGAGGGGTATATAGGAAGACGTTTAATATCGGTTTCCCCGCTCTAATAAGTCGTCGATATAGAGTAAATTAAGTAGAGGTAGGGCCAGTCGATAATACCCACTATCTCAGTTGGCTTTTCTGGGTTCACAAATATGTTATTCGCATGCAAATCGCTGTGCCACATTATTGAGGCTCGGAATGATTCCTCCTTTGGTAAAAGATGTTTTGCCACTTTCAGGTAGTTGGTTAGTGCCGACAATTTGGAGGTCGGAGTTGGCAGATATTGTCCGGGGCCATAAAAAAGACCTTGCGGCCTAGGGAATTCTTGGAGTGCCATGATACATGCAATCTCGCGACGTGCTGTGGCCATAGCCTAGTCCTCAGCGGTGCGCCCTTGGAGCAGGCTTGTCAGCGATATAGAATTGACTTGAGAGGAAGTTAGAAAGTTTCATACAAGGTCCTCGATCCACATGGACAGTTCCACGCCCCTCATCGAAGAACGCAGGTGAGGAAAGGAAAGTACATTCGCGTGGTGGCCATGAAGTAGGTGAGGGCCTTGGACCCGATCTCACCCACAAAAGGTTCAAGCTTTTTGAGTTGTTCCTCTGTGAACGCAGGTCGCCCGAATCCCACGGAGTAGTCGGGTTGCGGACGAGTACCATGAAAAGGGATTGCGCTGTTCCAGCCTTCGTTAACGCATTCATAGAGATGATTAACGTGCGTGGCGCCGTATGTGGCTAATGTCTGAGCGGAAGGGACAATTAGCGAACCGATGTCTCGAATAACCATAGCCTCGTTCCTATTTCGGATCTTTTCACATGTCTTTTTGAACAGATCATCGCGAAATAGAGAGTCCTGAGGAAGCGCCTGGGCCGCTCCCAGTAAGTTCTTGCAGAGAATTTTGATATTCTCTGGGATATCATCATCATCGAACTCGCGCATGTAGCTACCCTTTTTCTCTAGACCAATTTCATATTCTACAGACCTGTATTGAGCGCTTTTGACTTCCCGCGGCAGTTGATCGCTGGGTGTCTAAAGGCTGGATTCCGAATTCTTCCGGCGAAGGGAAGATAAGGACTTCTTCTTCGCAAACAGATACTGAAAGGGGTGAAAACCGTGCATTGGTCGGAATAGCTCTTTTAAGAAATGCTCTTATAACTAATCCCTTTCTTCGAATTCTTCTGGTGACTTGCCCCTCTTAAAATCTACTCTAACCTGGCTGTCTTGTTTAAAGTACTCCCTACGCCACCTTCCGGTCTGAATCCAATACTGGAGTGGATCAGGGCTGTTCTCGCTGATGTCACTCGCCGCCCTCGGACGTAAGTTTTCCTCAGCGGTACAGCTAGAAGGGGAGGTTTGCAGTCGCTTCGACGAAGACTGGTCTCGAGGTCGAGGAGAGGGAAGTCTAGCTTCTTGCTCTTCTTCTTGCCCTCGTTTCCGTTTTCGGGAGGGCTTGGAAGGTTCGTGGAGAACGTGCAGAAGCTGTAATGCCTCGATTAGATCGGTATTATGACATGGCAGGAGGGGTAACAAAACGGACTCACTTTCCTGCCTACAGGGACGTTGCTTGTTGGAGGGGAGGGAAGTGCCCGTGTTTCTTGGTTACGATGATTTTTAGATAAAGATTGCTTGTGGGATTGTAGTATTGCTTGTAGACGTGGGCTTTTGCGAATGGCTTGCTGCTTCTTCATGCGCTGAGGCCGCTTCCCTTCAAATGGTCAGCTTAAACATCGAAACATGGACTCCGAGGACTCCACCTTGATCCTTTAGTATTAAAGGTTGCCGCCCATTCTTCTTTTTATTTGCCTTTGCTTGACCACCGGCCATGTCGACTGGAATGACGGGGCAGGAGATGTCTTCATATAGCCGCTGGCTTGGAACAGGGTGTGAGGGGATTGGAAGGAAGATGGTGTGTTGTGGCTAAAGGGCGCGAAAGTCTTGGCAAGATTCATGCTAAATTAGCGCCTACCCTTACCCCGCGGCAAGCTCACGAGAATGAGTCACAGGTAGATACGGATTTATCGTTCAAGGGCCCTATTTGGCGCTAGCTGCCGTGCATCAACACCTCCAAGAATAGAGAATCCCCGCCTTTCCTCTGCCGTATGGAGTTCTTATAGCCCTCAGTCACAACCCTGAACAAGATGGACTTCTCCCAATCCATACCCGTTCGCGATGCTGAAGTTCAATTGCGACCGCATCTAGTAGACCACAACGATCGACCATCCCCGTCCGGTGAAGACGGCGACACCTCTCTCGAGCCCAGCAGGATCTGGGCGTATCCATGCAAGCATCCTAGTTGCCTTTACTACGGCAAAAACATGGACGCTGCAATGCAACTTCCTCGACCAACTTAAAACCTTCAAAACACACCGAGAAATGAGGCAATTTTCCTCTATTGGACGGCAAATCATCGATAGCCGAGCAGATTCTCTCGTGTTGAATCGGCATCCATGTGTCGTAGACGGTTTTTGTAGAAGAGGTGCTGGGGACGCTTCAGAGTCTGGTGTGAGCACTCGAAGGAGAGTTGAGACCCGCTGTAGGTAGAGAAATCGGACGCTGATGACAGCTGGGCGGGCTCCTGCTACCGTCGCTGACCAATACGCGCAGAAGACCGCCTACAGTGTCAGCAAGCAGAGCCTCAGCTTTCACACGCAAAACAGTCGATGAGCTCCACGGATCGCTCTCCATAGGCTTTGCAAGAAGCTGTGTCTGCCTCTTGAACTTCGATAGTGAGACTTCTTACGGCCTGCATGACCAGAATGTCGTCGACTCCTATGTCCAGGGTATGTCTTGTCTCGTAATTGTCTCGATGCGTCGTTATTTTTCCGGCGATCTGGATGTCTTTTGACCCTGCGACGTCGCCTTCTGCGCCTCTTGCGGGACTGTCCGTTCGAAAGTTCTCCAGTCCCTTGGTCGATTTCTCCAAACGGTTCTCGACCTGCATTGAGCTGTGTCTGCGTTGGCTCTGATGCGCTTGATAGACGACCCGCGTGGTCGCTCGAGCGATACGCGATAATTGTACGGCCGCTACCTGTGTCCCTGTGTGGTGAACTCTCGATTTCTTTTTCATCTTGCTGCCTGCGCCAATCAGGCCTTTCAATACGAGCCGAAGACGGGCAGCGTATCCGCGGTGGTTTGCACTCGCCGCCATTTCTTCCGTTGAAGGTCCCCACACGCTCGGAGACCTCGCGGTCCTCTGTGCCTGCCTTTAACTCGGCTTTCGTGTGAAGTTGGCAACCTGGATCGGATTCTACGACAACCTTGCAATCCACTTGCTCGCTCGTTTCGGAAACGTGTAAAAGCTCAGCTTGCTGTTGTAGTCTAGACTCCTTCTCCTTGCTGTACTGTTTTTTGGCAGCTGCGCGATGCCCGCAGGGCCTTTGACTGGCAGCCGCCAACGGCGACACCGCATCGCGATCTGACTCGGACGAAGCGACGGCTTCCCCAACAGACTCCACAGAGGGTCTTGCAACGGCACTATGAGTCTCGGAAATCGATCGGACGGTGGAAATGCTCGCGGTCTCAACCAAAGCAGCATGGGCAATAACCGTTCCCGCAAGACTCGGAAGACTCGGAACGTAATATATACCGCTCTGGACCGGGAATGGCCGAAACCCGTGATTCCCTTTCCTAGCTCGTGCCTCCAATGCCGTCTGCATACTCTGGACTATGGCCCGTAGCTCTCTCCTGTCCTTCACCGAGTATGGCAAGACATCTGGAATGGTCCAGGCATCAAAAAGTGTGCCATGAGTTGCTGATATCGTGTATTGTGGATGGAGTGAGAGGAAGAGATTGCATAGGTAGCAGGCCGCCTTAGTTGTCCCTATCGCCATGGGCAGGGAGCGGGTCCCCTCCAGCCGATGGAAGGTGACGATTTGGACCTCGGCGTGCACGAACCTTTCTCGTCCTAGTACCATGTGAGGCGCGTAGTTGTCCAAGAACCTGAAACGGAGCGACTGGAAAAGATGACGGAATTTGCTGCTTCCCGCCAAGCGCGACAGCCGTTCGCTGATATGCCGATAGTTGGCGACTTTGTCGAATGCCCTGATCGCTTTCATTCTGATCTCGTCGACTTTTATGGCTGCTTGCTCGAGGGCTAGTTCGAGCGACTGTCGAACGTCGCAAACAGAGCCAGCCAACTGCAGAGCTTCCAGTCGAGTCTGGAAGGTCACGGTGGAATTGTGCCGATGGACTCGGATCATGAAGTTGATGAAGTCCCGCAACCTGGACGTCTGTGACTTCATCTGGTCCGTGAATTTTTTTGGCTTCGACAGGTACCAATTGAACACCTGCTCCAAATCTTCGTGCATGGGACGCCGTCCTTTGGTATGGTACGCTGGAGGGATCCAATCTTTGCATTTGAGCCTACCGATAATCCGAGGTTCGCATAATTGTACCACGGAGCGAAACACAATTTCTGTACACTCCGAGGGTGGTAGTTCTAGCATCCGCGTAGCGTCTCAGCAAATGTCCTGAAAAATCTGCAACTGCATTACCCTTCTGAGCACAAAGCTCCAAACATCTCCCAATCCCGAGAATGCCTTCCCTCACCGATGGTTCGACACCCGAGTTGCTGGCAACGGTGAACGTAAGGCCTTGCTCCGTGGTCCTTTTTTCAACCGTTGCCGCGGAGACTGTGTGCACACCTTCCTCGCGGGCGGCGATGAAGGCGATATCTTGTGCCAGCTGATATTCGACATTGTAGGGGAGAACGTGATCCCCGGAGCTTGCCTGGCTGCTCTTCTGATCATGGATGCGAGCCTCCCCTGGTACTTGCGCAAATATGGTTCGTACTTCCTGGACCGTTCTCACGAATCGATCCTCACTGATTGGTGTCCATATCGTGTTCGGGGTCTGGGAGGCACTGTGGAGTAACGCCATCTTCGGGCTGCTGGACTTGAAATTGGCTTGATGCTTTCCACGCGTTGCAGACGATCAGCAGCTGGGGAGAGTAAATATTCTCAGACGCGGGAGATCGGCATTGCCAGCGTATCCTGTGACAGACGTCATAGAGACCGATCAAATGTATGTGGACGAGAGCAGTGGAGTCGCATCACCGGCGGGGTAGAGCCATGTGTGCTCCTTTCATTGGTCGAGTTTGCGAGGGATGCCCTGACTGCATGGCTTGCCAGTCCATGCTTATCAAAATTGCAAAAAGTGTCTGCGAGCAAAGGTGCCATGTTGGCCGCACGTGAGAAAATGTGAGTCTCGGTCGCAGATGACACCATAGGCTCTTCGGGAGGCGCGTCGTCGGTTGGTACTGCCGGAGGATTTTCTATCGTATTGCAAGATGGCGGAATACAGTCTCCGAATTGTGCAAATAGTGTAAAAGTGTCCTCTTCCACGTCTTTCCAAATAGCAGTCCCGGTCTTGGCTTCTTCCATAAATCCACTGACCAGGGAACGTAGGGCCAAGGATTGCTCGGCGACAAAGGCGGTGTGAATCATCATGGGTTGTTGGTGTTTACCGACGAGGAATCGGAACATGGGGCCTCGAACAACGCTTAAGACCTCGTTAGACGTGACCTTCCAGGGATTGGATAGAATACATACGTATCATAAGAGATCTTCATCTTTGTTTGGCTGGTTTGAGAGGCTCTAAGTAGGGCTCTGAAAGAGAACACATTTGGAGCGGGATGTACGGCGGGCTTTCTTACTGAAAGTGATATTAAGGCGTTCAGCTTACTTCGTCCTCAGAATATCATCAACGGAGACTCTCACCTTCAGGATATGCACAGACAACGGGACAGGCGGTGCCAAGCGGTACAGGAGAGTATTGCCGCTGAGAGGTATCTCACCGCTCGTCTTGTCGATCTTGCCTAGGCGAGTATCTCTATATATCGCTGATCTTAAAATGCTATCACCCCGGTTAGGAATTACGCATTAGACGGAACTTCTACAGCTTATCCGCTGTACTCCAAGCTTTACGAGAAACCGGCTTCGTTGAATTCAAATTGCTACGCCTCTTCATCCTCATCGATCCTGATAGGAATTATGCGGTCTACCGAAAAGCATATGGAGAGCAGTAGGGCCTCCCATTTCTACCTCCTCATATCTGGCAGCTCCAAAAATATCAACAACAAGCGGTGTTGGAAATGGTACCCGCTGGAGGGTACGAGAAGTCGATGAATTCCACGCGGGCGCAAGCATTTGAGCAGCAAGAGCCTTCCTTGGATACGAAGCAGTCATCATGGAGCATTGGGCCTGCGTCATCGCGCACTCTATCCCTTGTGTCGCTGCCAGACGCAACAAGCTTAAGATCCAGGAAGCACCGCGTTATGCTTGAGCCTCGATTGGGGACTCAATGGATCATTACATCACTGAATCCTCCCATTAGCTCAGCCAATCTCCATCAAGCAAGAAATAATGACCTTCAACCCAGCATTTTCTCACTGGCCGATATGGCCCCCAGTCATTTGTGATGGTCAGTCTCTAGACGTAGTATTCGGGCTCTCCTAGGGAGTTCGTCCCAGGAGAATTCTCTCAATCTACACTTGTCGTCTTGACAAGGCTAGCTTTCAGATTATACCGCTTCATATCTGACAAGTACCTTGCACTACCCAGTGGAACTTTCCAACCAATGGGCTGTCCCGTCACCCCGCATCGCTTCGGTCTCATAAGGGTACAGTTCGGGTCCCGTATCATTTCTGGTCCCCTAAGGATACGCTTCCCTAAGCAGAGATTGCTGGGCCTCCACCACGGCCGTAAATCATGTTTCACTAGACTTCGCAAGGGACGGTTGCGTTAGTAAGCGCCTGATACGATCCACCAATAATTTGGGCGGAAATTAGCGAAACGGCTAACGCCAACTTCCGTCACGATTTATTGCACCTGGTGATCTGTGATCCCAGCTGTGAGGTGGTAGGTCATTATCATAGAGGTCGACGATGTCTCCTACGTCGGCCATTAGACGCAGCTGTTGGCAAAGCAAAAGATCGCACTTCAAGCTACAAGTAAACGTAAGGGCGAGCGACCTAAGGACCGAAGGTCTCGTAGCTAACTTATCTACGAATTTATATTACGGTCTACGAGCACGACTATAATATATCGGAAGAAAGATCGTTATACGATATAATAGTCATAGGTCGCTGCCCCTTATCCGCCTTCTATTGCGCCTTTAAGAAGGCTTAAGAAGCTTTACCTTAAGGATCTACACCTAGAGACCCACCATCGTGGTTTCTACGCTCTACTTAGAGTTGCGACGCCTCCTATAACCATAACTACTATTATAGCTATTATAGAAGATAAGAAAGACGATGGAGTGGTATTTCAGCTATACTAGTAAGAAGACGAAGATTATCGGCTGGGTGGAGAAGCAGTATAGATATAACGCGTCTATATCGTGAAAGAACTATACTTTAAAGTGATGAATAACGGGAACTATAGCTTACGGGTCGATTATCTCAGCGATATTACTTAGCTTTCTCTAGATAACGAAAGAATCCCTATTAGCTAGCGAGCACGAATCAGCGAACTCGAAAAGACTACCGAAACCTTAAAAAAGGAGGGCAATCTCGCCTTAAAAGCGGGTAAGCTGAATATTACTATCGAGAGGTAAGCTCTCTATTCCTCTAAGCTCACCTTATTATAGCTGATCCTATAGTATAACGATAGCTATACGTCAGCCCTCTACCGCTTAACCATATTTAAGATGTTATAGATCCTTAAGCTTAATCGATCCTTGGCTAATCTTAAGCTTCGGCACTATAATGAAGCTCTAGAGGACGCTGGAACGCCCACTAACCTATAGTAATTAGAAAAGGGTTTCTACCGCGCAGCTCTCTCTTTATACGAATTAGGAAGATTCTAAGAAAGCTACTAGGTTTTGGTATCTCTTATTTCACACTATCCTTATTACTATGCGGTAAAGAAAGAGATTATTCGGACGAAGTAGAGGTTAAGGGAGTAAGAGTATAGCGATTACGACTTTAGAGCAATATATAGGGCCGCCGAAGATATACTACCTTACCTTAACAATACGACTTTCGCCGGCAACGTCGAAGTTTAAGCTTTAAAAGGTCGTAGGCGTAGTTTATTTACTACGAAGGACGTAATTACTAGGGATTTACTTCTTTACGAGAAAGCCTTTTCTTACTACTCCTTAAAGCGTTCGAAGACGAGCGTTCTTATAAATACTTATATAAATTAAGGCACCCTAGGTACGTAGGCAGACCTCATTATAGCTATAGTATAGAAGATGTTCCGGAATCCGTTACTTAGGCTAGTATTTACCTTACTATACCACGGAGACTATAAGCCAGTTGACGGAGCAGAAGTTAATAGCATACTAGTCATTAACACGTACATTACGTCTATGGCCCTAAATCTTCTCTTATAGTACTAATTGCTTCGCAGCTTCCTCGTCGATCGTATTATTTCTCTTAATATTTTCGGCTGCCCTCGCACATCGCTCGAAAACTGCTCTACCAAATTGACTTCCGAGTCACATTATACTTGCGGCATCTTCATCAAGGCCTCTTATATCAATCATAGCTGCTACAGCAATGCACGACGCAGCTTTATCGGCGACATGTAAATCGTACGTGCTACCCGTAATATCCTAGCAGGCTTAGAGATCTTCTTCTGGTACGCTATCCTAGGGCCTAGTTATATATACGAGAAGACATAGGAGAAGCTACAAAATTAGGGTTTCTAATATACTTACGCTATCTGCCAGCAAAGTAAGAAAATAAAGAAGAATATGTCGAGCAAGAGGCTTGCCCTCTTAGAAGACCTTAAAGCTGCTTTTAGTAGCTAAACGGGTGCCGACTTACTAAAGGCGGAACGAATTTTGGATGCTATTAAAAAAACCTATTCCGAACTAGTAAGTAACGTCCCCAGCCTCGCGCTCTAGCACCCTTACCTCCTCCTTACACGTATCTATAGTTCGAAGAATTAGTAAGATAAAGTAATCGAGACGGTATAGAAGGTCCTATTATCGCTTAGCTTCACGATTAAGAGGTAGAACCCGCTATCTCTTAAATCGCCGTTCGAGGTTAAGTAGTAGGGCTTAATAGAAGACTATCTAATCTAGATATAGATGCATTTATAGACGGCGTATATATAGGTAGCACCGGATCTATATAAGAAGGCGGAGGAATACGCAAAGATCACGTATAAGATTTATATCGGGGAGGATAACACGTTCGATAAGAAGTATAGCAAGCTGGCCTACTAAGCCATGTTCGAGGGTATAGACTTAGGTAAAGCATTCCAGTTAGGGGCTTTATAAGGTGATTGACGTTGGCCTCACCATACCATATAAGATGAGTCCTAACCTAGACTAATTGAAATCTATATTTGATAATAGGCGAAATGAACTGTGTAATTTCACTTATGTAATTATTTGCCAAGCTTGTGGCTGTGGTTAGCGTAGCGTGTAAACCCCTTCGTGAAACAATCTGCGTAATGAAACTTAGTCTAGGTATTTCGATTTGTAAAGCTCTACGTTCTTCACGTATAATACTAAGTAATAATTAAAGCATAAATAATTTAGATATCCTTAGGGTATATCTCTAATCGTGAGTGCCACTAATGTTAAAAGTTATAGTGGGCATAATTTATTTTACGCCCGATCACTTTTAATCTCTATATATATATTTTAGATATTACTCCGATGTATAGCGGGAAGTAGCCCGGCGCGTAATCTAAGACCTGAATCTTATAATAGACGTATATTTAGCTTACCTCTATTATCGAAATACACTCTATAGCGATCTATATAATAGATGAAACTCTTAAAGTAATCTTAGAAGGCACTTAAAGGTACCCTTATAAGAAATTCGAAAGTCCGAGTACCGACCGAAATACCTTAGTATATAATTATAATTTATTTTACGTGATAATGCCGTCGAGTTCTTTTATATTCTATCCTATTCTATTTCCCCTAATAGCTATAGTAGGAACCTTACGCGCCTTTATATCTCTACGTATCTATATATTAAGTTTAGTCTCTATATAGCCGGTATATACTTCGGTATAGCGTAATAGAAATAGGCCCGTTACGCCTTTACTTCCTTACCTTCCTCTCTTATACCTATTTAGTCTTTAAATAGCTTAAAAATAGAATAGAGTAACTACTCGTATTAGAGTTAAAGATTAATTTATATAGTATATCTTATTATACCTAGGATTATGTTATCTTATTTCTAAGATCTATTTACTATCCTATAGAGCCCCTTTTCCGCCCCCGTATACCTACTTTAAGTTTATTTAAGATAGCTTTCCCTATTAATAGTGGCGAGTATAGATACCGGTTAGTATCATATACTCTATCGCTTCTATCGAGCGCCCGCGAATATATCTCTCCTACTTTTATATACCCACCTCGACTAGTATTAAGTAAGCGTAAGTTATTAATAGTACGGAGTATAGAGGGATAATCCGGGCCTAATAATTTCTCGTATCTATCTAGCGCCCGCCGATATATCTTTTCCGCTTCGCCTAGCTTACCTTAATTAGCGTAAAGGGCGCCTAAGTTATTAATAGTAGAGAGGGTAGACGTATAATCCGGGCCCTATAATTTCTCCTTTCTATCTAGCGCCCGCCGATATATCTTTTCCGCTTCGCCTAGCTTACCTTAATTCTTATAAAGGTTACCTAAGTTATTAACGGTGTCGAGGGTGGACGTATAATCCGGGCCCTATAATTTCTCCTTTCTATCTAGCGCCCGCCGATATATCTTTTCCGCTTCGGCGTTTATATTATTTTACTAGTATAGTTCTATAAGTATATATAAATCTCCGGGCTTAATTACACTCTAGTCGATCGTAGCTTTTATTCGATTATACTAAAACCGGCGCGTATATAGTAGTACTCGCCGGTTTCTCGCCTAGTATTCCGCTTCCGACTCCCTACTTACGTTCGCCGTTATATAGTAGATAGTAATCCGATATCGCTCTTAATTAAATTTAGTATTAAGATACTCTAGTGTCTAGTCGTACTTATACGGATATAGACTATACTATTCCGTACTTACTTCGAGAAGGGAGTAATTATATAGTATCGAAATCGCCTAATTAAATCTCGCCCGGCTCTTTAGTATATAAATCTACTATACCGGTCCGTTACTAACGTCCTTCTAAAAAAGTCCGTACTAAAGGTCTTAATTATCTAGGTATACTATTAGCTTTAAAAGCTTAGCCGCCGTAGGGTCTTAGTCCTAAACCCCTTAAAATAACACGTTCTATATTAAATATAGTGTTCGCTCCTTATAGTCTACTAGCCTACTATTATACTAGCTAAGATCGTTCTAGCTATAGTCGTATAGTTCGAAGTACTCGTTAAAGTTGTCCGCCGACTAACTAAGGTATACGCCTACCGTCGCTAGTACTAATAGCAGCCTATTAAGGCGTTATACGAGTCGTTTAGCTAAGTTATCTAAGGGATAATAGAAAGGTTAGCTATTATAATCCCTATTTCTTATCTATAGTCTTTCTCTTACCTCCGTTAACCTTACGGCCTAACCGTATTACTAGAATAGCTAGGCTTTATTTAACTTCTTTTAGTTTTTTTAATAGAAGTTACTTCGTAAACGCTAGTCGCGGCGAGCGCGTCGTAATTAGGATCGAACCCTATACTCGGGATAGGAAATAGGCGCGGATATTGTACCCCGTTACGCTATCTATTCCCGGTAGACGGGGATTATCGTAATTATTATATACGATTAACTACTTATCGTTACCCTACTATAATAGCTATTATCGTACTTATTATACTAATCGCTCTTCCTTATACGCGTCGGTAAGGGCGGAGGACGTAGATATCTCTATTACCTCTATCGCTAGTACCGCGAGTCTAGCCCTTAGTATATTCTTATCCTTCGTATTAAGCTAATATACCGACGAGTATCTACTTACCGACCGCCTAATTATATAGATACCTAGCTACGTTTTACTTATTCCTCCTATTCTATATAGCGCCACCACACTCTACCTTCTATAATATAGAGTAAGTTATATTTATAGCTACTCGAGTTCGTAATCGCGGCTAATAAAGTAGTCCTTATTAATCTGCGAAGCATTACGGAGTCGGACGCTAAAGTCGTAGTTATATATAGTAATTAAGGGTAAGGGTACCTACGCTACGTAAATAGTGTTATAAATAGAGCCTACGTTATGGCCGAGCTAGAAGCCCTAATTATTACCGCTAGTGAAAGTCGCTATAGAGTTCGCGGCGGTTATTACCGTTAGACTAATCCGATAACGCTAAGACGCCGATACTATAGGTAATAGAGAAGTTACTAATTACGTAGTTCGCTAGATTTAGGCATTCGCTCCGTTTATTAAGCAGTAAGTCTAGCGCAGACTTAAAGCTGCGAGTAGGAACCTATACCTTATAAAGGACTGACCTCCTAATTAGGCTAGATTCGGTCGTATTAGCGGTTAGGCGGAGCGCCTATAAAATACTACCTACGTTAAAGCCTTCTCATTTCTTCGCTATATTATATATAGAGTCCCCTATAGTCTTAGCATAAGTATCTAAAGAGCTTAAGAAAATTAAATATTAACCCTAATAGCTAAAGCGATTAGAGTTATAGCCGGTTTACTAGGTATCGTAATATTCGCATTCTAAATAAGTAAGGAAGTCTACGACCTTATAAATAGTATCTAAAAAGCACTTTAAACGATCCGAGACTTAAAGAGCGAGTTACTAGCCCTCGATCCGGTTCTTAGCTCTATCTACTAGGTGATTACGAGCGATACCTCGAAGTTTAAAGATATCCGATATCCGCTCTATTAGTGTAGCATAGTATATTTCTATTTAAGGTCGCTTATTTAATAGTATACCGCGCATTTAGCCGATAGTAGTATAAGCGCGAGAGATTAGGTTAAAATATAGTATAAAGGAAAGACTATTAACGGTTATAAGGGCTAGCTCGCATCGTATAAAGCTACTATTATAATCGTACTAGACCTTTTCACGTTATAAGTAATCTAATATTTAAATATTCCGATCTCTACTAATATGCCCTAGTTCTATAACTACTTCTACCTTAACCGCCGAAGCCTTTAACGAAGTTAAAAGGAAGGTCTACGATATAATTAGCTAAACGGAGCCGGACCTCGAGGTATATATTAAGGAAATTACTAAAGGCCTCGATAATCTTACCGTTAAAGCCTCCGCTATATCTTATAATTAATACACCTAACCTAGCGGAGATAGTAGTCTATATATTTTAGAGAGATAGGAGAGAGTACTCGACGAGGACCGACTAGCTCTAGAAGCCGAGAAGAAGGCTATAGAGTAAAGCTAGTAGGCCTATATAATAGTAAGAAAATAGCTAGTAGAGACTAGTCCGTAACTCGATTCCCGGTCTATTTATATCGAATTTTTAGGTGTAAATAATTCGGGTTTCTAACTAGGTTAAAATACGGGCGTTATTAGTAATTTAAGATAGGGTGCTTAACCTTGAGTATAGCTAGGTTAGCATACATGCAATAGCAGCAAATCATGGTTACCATCGAGAATTGAATGACGATTGCCTACTCTTTCTCGGTCCGGTTGCAAAATCTGGTCTATCCCTACACTTTTGCCGTACCCCTTTATAACCATCTATCGAAAAGTTACACTATAACTCTACAGATGGCATAAAAGGAGCTACGACAATTAATGGTACGGGAATATACTAGTTATTTATAACATATTACTTAAAGTATGGCCCGGCTCGTGATTACGTGACGAAGAAGACTAGGTTTATAAACTAATAAGGGACAGCCTACTATACGAAACAATCTTACTCTAGAAACTATAGTATTGACAGCTGTCACCTATATATGTTGAAATGTTAACAGCGTATAGATTGACTTACTATTGCAATTGCTCTCGGTCTATAAAGCCTCTATCGAAAGATTAATCACGGTCGTCCGTCGATGCTGTAACGGAATATAGGGAAGAGCGGGGCGCCGATAGGTCTTTTAGTAACATCGAAGATAATTAGAATTATAATTATGGCTATAATAATCTTAGGGATAATAATTATAATATTAATAATAATATTAACCTTTAGAGAAGAGTGAGGCACTAAATACTCCTCGTAGATGCGCGCGAAGGCTACTCGCTAATAATTAGTAGGAGGTAATTTATTACTACTTCACTTCTACTGCGCCGAGAATACGACGAAGACTAACTCGTATAGTAACTAGTCGCGAGGCCTACGCGAGCCTACCTTAAGAAACCTATTCGAACCGAAGAATAGAGTAATAATTATCTATTCCTCTTATAGTAATCTAGTCCTCCGTAATCTGCGCTTTAGTATATCCGCGCCACTAGTGCTCTCTATAGCTCTAGTGCTTCGATTATCCGCGTCACTTCTGGCTCTAGCTCTAGCTCTAGCTCTAGCGCAGCACTCTTCCGCTTCCGACTATATTTTCCCTTACCGTTTATAACCTCTTTCGTAGTACGCTTTACTCGTACCTCCTCGATATCCTTATAACTTATTACCTTCGCCTTCCCTAGTATTACTAACTTAGTCGATCGGCGAACTTTAGCTTTATTATTTATTCTAGTTAAAAATTAATTTTAATTATAAAGGAGGGCACGTTCGGTAAAGGATATTTAGGCGGTATTAGTAAGCTTCTATATATGCCTCTATAAGCGCTATATACTCGTCTTATTAAGCGTATAAGTATTCTATTTAATCCGATTATATAGCGACGTTAGAGCCTCTACTAATATAGGCGTTATAGGCGTTTATAGTACTTCGTCCTACTAATAAGAACCCACCTTTAAACTATTAGCTCCCGGAATAATTAATTAAGTAGGGGGCTTTAGTGTAGCTCTAAGTACTCTATCTAGGTTAAACGGGAATAAACCACTCGTAGCCTATACGGCGGTAATATTTCTCTTCGTAAACGCCTTTTCCCTTATAGGGCTATATAGAGAGGTGAAATGTTCCTTACCGACTATATTTATACCTCCTCGAAATAGTCGATTAGCCTAGTCGCGATAGGCTACCTTTAAGGGTATAAAGACTCCGACGTTATAGGGCTAAAGCTTATAGGAGGTGTAAGAGGGTAGGCGATATAGGATAATACTATTTTCGAAATAAAACTCTAAGACTTCGAGGGTCTCGTGCGTCCCGAAGCCGTTATAAATTAGGACCCGTAGTTTCTAGTTAGCCTATCCTTTAGTTTACGAATTAAATAAATACTTAAGCTACTCTAAACTAATCTTAGAGTCGGTATACCTAGATTCGGAGTACGTATAATACTATCTAGGGATAGGGAATATAGTCTAGTTACTTCGATAGGTAGTAGCTAGCTAAATAATTATTAGTAATAAAGACCTACCGTTTATACTTATACACTCTATAGTAGTTACTATCGTTCGCTTAACGCCCGCGCCTCTATAGTCTCGCGGATCGTCTTTACTTATAAGAACTTTAACGGAGCCGAGTATATATAATATAACTCCCGTCTCGTCTATACTATAGATATTTTCCGGTAGAATAGCCGGATCTTATAATACCTTACTAATTACCTTAAACTAGTGCGTGATCTTATTATAGATATTATTCTCGTAACGTTTCTAATCTATTACCCTTACTCTTCTTAATTTAAGTACTAGATAACGCTTCGAGAAGCCTAGAGCCTAGTTCTTACCTAGAGGTTTAATCGCTTTACGCGTTATAGAACGTTAGCGGGCGATACTAAATACTAGTAAGGGTATAAACTTTATTCGTATAGGATTTCCGAGGTAAGATATTAATTTTAAAAACTTTTTAAGGGCTTTCTCTTCCGACGGAGTAAGATATTATTAGCTTTAGGCTTTCTACTCTTTCGAGCGTCGTATATATATATAATAATAGAGGGTAGAGAGAGGGACGTTTTAACGTTTTAATATAGTATTATATATTCGAGGCTCTCCCGGCAGAAAACCCTCTATAAGGGCTTCACTGGCGCGGTCGCTTATAACTTACGGCGATGAAGGATAGAGATGGGATCAATGTGTAGCAGCTCAGCGCAAAGCGAAAGCAGACACGTGGCTACTTATGGAAATTTCTAGAAGAACGCTACACTTTATATGAATTCGGTATAATTATAATATAATACCGCTAGCGTCGCTTTTAATACGGTGCTATATAAGAATCCTCCTCGCTTATTAAGACGCTCAGCGTTTTATATATCTCTTACTTTATCCGGATAAACTCGGTATATAGGTTTACTTAAGCTCTGTGTCTTTAATGCGCTCTGTGTCTTTAATGCGCTCTGTGTCTTTAATGCTTAGATCCATATTCTTTTATAATTAAATTTTCGAATTATAGCCCCGAAACTCCGAGAAAGGCCGATAGTCGTGATGGAGTAGGGGGGAATAGCTGAAGCCGCTTTCGACGTTAGGGATAGAACGATCGACAATATAACTAAGACCGTAGTATTTTTCTTACTACAGACTAGTTTCGTAGGGAGAAATAGCTAAAGAATAATAGCATATTAACTATAACCTAATAAACTCACGAGGGAGAGACTTAAGATGCCTAAACAATGCATTTTTCTCGGCACGGTAGGTTTCTCTCCACCTAGGGACGGACGTTAGTCGTCGAGTCGTCTACCCTATCCGCCGCTAGGTCTAGCAACCCTAGGAGTATGTCCCTCTCTATAGATAATAGGAATATTACTAATTAATACTATCGATGGTCTTTTACTAGCCAAATCGGCTTTAGTGGGGGCCTAGTAGAATTAAATATAATTAAAGTCGATTATATTATTATATCTTAAATATAGATAAAGGAGCTATATATAGAGTCTAAAGTTAGTAACCTAAGACGCTTAGAACGGGGCGAGACGAGGATTATATACGCTTCTAAGTTATATCCACTGCGGCGTTATAGTACCTATACTCTCTCTAACGAATAAACCGCTAAAGAGTATACCCTAGTAGCGTCTCCCTTATTTCTATACCTACTACCTACTCTCTCTAATAGCCTTAATCGCCGATCTCTAGCTACCGCCGCTCGATCTCTATTTATCTGCCTTACACCCTACGGTACGCGCTAGCGTAGTCTCTCGGCCCTTAGTGCCTCGTATTTAATCTATATCTATAGCGGCCGATCTTTACTACCCCCCTTAGATAAATCTATCTATCGAGCTACGTTAGCTACGGCTACCTAGATCTATACGCTAGGACTTCTATAATACATTAGAGGTACTATATTCTCTCTAATCTATAGCGAAGAGCGCGATTACCGTCTTAAGGCTACGTTACTAGAACGAGGCGATTTACGGTATCTTAGTCGGCGTAGCTAGGTAGATACGTAATAAGCACTATCGATTAAGGCGAGTATACCCTCCTTTAATTCTATTCCTTAGTTTTAGCTTACTACCGCTACTTAGGTTTATACTTAGCCCCCTCGTACTAGGTTACTAGATCGCAGCTAAGCGGTAATCCCTATCTATATAATTAGGTAGATATATAGGGAGGCATTTCTTTTATTAGTCGTATAGTAGCTACCTTCCGGTTAGATAGTTACTTCGCCCTAGTATACTCGCCGTAAGCTAAAGTTCCCTACTAATATCGTCGCAGAGTCGCAGATTAGCTAAGCGGTAGTAAAATAGTAGCTAGTAGAGCGGTAGAGTCGAGCGACGAGGCGTTCTAATATAGTCGAAAAAGGAATTATCTCCGTTAGAACTAAGCTATAGCGCAGGTAATAAGGTACGAGGTAGCGAATAAGAGGGTTCGCCTATATCGCTAGCTCTAGCTATAGACGAAAGTTAGTAGGTTAAGAGAGGGCGAGGGTAAGAGGTATAGAGATATAATTCTAAAGGGAAAGGCTATAAGCGAAATGCCTTATATAAAGATTAAAGTATAGCGATCTACGATGGTTAGTAGAAGCTAGCTAGGTAGTAGGAGGGAGGGCTATATAGACCCTTATAATATAAGAAGGAGAGAGGGGACGGTAGGGAGAGGTGGAAGAAAGATAAAGGAAGTAGGAAAATAGTAAGCGATAGAGGTCTTTATACCTTAAGAAAGCGGTAGATAATTTATTCTTAACTACGATAGGTTTCCCTAAAGTATATTAGAGGATATCCTAATCGCTAGTTATATATCTATTATAGGGGCTTACCTTAACTATTATAAACCTTACTAGATAAATTAGAGCTTATTATATTTTTATAGTATAGGGTTATTCCCGGGAAAGTATATATATTATACGCTACGAGTAGTTTAGCATCTAGTATAATATTAGTCGGGCTATATTAAGGCGCCAGATTGCGCCGTTATGCTAAGGACGTAGCTAAGTGGAATATAAGTAAGAGATAGCGAGGAATCTATATAGTAGTATTCGGGATATCTAGTAGCTATAGGGCCCTAACGTAGGTAACTAAAGCCGGGCCTAAGGTAGCCCGTTTAGGCTCTAGCGTACTGCGCCCCTATACTACCCCGCGGGAGCTTAGCTTAGCTTAGGCACGCTTAGGCACGTTTCACCTTCGCCCGTTATTCCTTTTCCACCGCTATAAACGGTATATAGATTAGTAGTGAAGTTTATAAGGAAAAGGAAATCATTTATAAGTTTAAAGAAAATTATAATCGAGGTCGAAATTTAATAACGTTAGAGTTAAGCTAAGGAGTAACGAGAAGGCGGGTAAAGCTACTTATAGGCCTCTAGTAAGCGGCTAAGTCTAAGTAGTAACCGGCGGAGCCTAGAGTAGATCCCGTATACTATACCCCTACACTACCCTAGGTAGCTTAGGTGTAAAATAAAGGAAGTTCTAAATTTATATATTTTAGTAGTACTCTAGGCAGCACTCTAGGCAGCCACTAGGCAATGCAATTATTAAATCGATTTGAAAATTACCGGTCAATACCGTTAGGTCGCTTACACATTTTAGGCACCAAAAATAACAAGTGAGAACGCCGCCTAAAACGGCGCCGAGACCATCTCGAATCGAGTGCCTTCTCACCTGCACACAGAGTGTCCGCGTCTTTTTCGTGACGAGAGTGCCAAGCAATTGCCAAGTAATCATATACCCCTGATAGAGAGCGAAAATCCCATGATTTCCATGATTATCGTGACTATGACAATAGCATGTAGAAGGTAGTGGCTAAGATATAAATGAATCTCACACCTCATAATTCAAGCTCCTCTATGCAAAGAATTTCCCTTCACTTGCTCGCAAGTCGGTCGCTCTATCGCATGATCTCAATCAAAGTTCCTCCGACCATCCTACCTCTAACAATTATCCTCGAATGCAGCCCCTCAATTTACATCGAGCACCCACTCATCGCTGTCAGTACCAGGTTCGCTGTCGCCTGTCTGTGATAACTTGGGCGATCCCAACTCATGAATTGATTTGGTTTGGGGAGCTTCAGATTCATCAGGCGTTTCGGAGTCCGTAGGTGGATTGGACGCCAAATTTGAGCTAAGTTCTTCGAGCTTTACTTTTAACTCGGCATTTTTGTGCCGCTCTTTATATAGCAGTTCCCGCGTCTATGAATCATTAGTCATTGTGTGGATCTTCTTGATTGCGTATGGACATACTGATGAAATACAATCTTTCATGGTCCTAAGCCCAGCCCAGCTCTCTTCGAGCTCTTTCTCCATCACTCCTTGCTTCTCGAGCAGTGCCGTGTATTTCGCCGTAATCTCAAAATTTTCTTCGAGGGTCGTAGTGCGTCTCTCGAGTCGCTCGAATTTTCCTCTCACGTCGTCGACGTGACCTGTGGCAGACAACTTGGACTGTTTTACATTAGAACGGCACAGTCTTAGTGAATGATACATTGGACGATTACCTCGTTATCGTCAGAGATTTCTTGGACCGCTTTACCGTTTTCGCGAGACTGTGTCAGTTGCTTCATGCCTGTGTCAGCAGTGTCATGCTTGGAAAATACGAATGTAAGTTACCTTGCACTTAGTACGATAGTCCTTGAAGGCAGTCAAAATTTGCCCCTCGATCTCATCGGCCGCGTCCCAGCAGGGCTTTCCAAATTGAGAACCGAAGCTCAGCTGATCTCCAGTTTCCGCCAGAATCATTCTGAAACACATATCAGGATCTCTCCCAGTACCGGCCGTTGCAATTAGTGCGTCTGCGACAATTGTCATCAACGGCTTTCGTAAAGAGGGTGGAGCGGCGCTCCAAATTGACAACCCAAGCTCCAGAATTTGCACGGCGTCGCTACTGTCCCAAGCTTTTGGAGGGAAGTCCTTGACATAATCTGCTATGTTTGTGATGATACCCTGAATCACTACAGAGTCTTTTCTCTTCGGTGTGATGGCTTTCACGAGTTGGTGTATGATTTTGAGATGTTCTAGGATGCAAGGTTTGAACCCATTCTCCAGTACAGCCACCCGGTCTTTGGATACTTGAAGAATTCTCAGGACTTCGGTGGCAAAGTTGCAGTAGACTTCTCCTTGGCTTCCGTGAGACAGATATGAGAGTAGCTGCAGCAGACGAGTAACATGCTCCAGTGATGCGTTCTTAGTCTTCCCAAAGATCTGGGTTAGTTCGATAACCCGCTCTTCAACATCCTGACGGTCCTGAAGTGGTTCACGTATATCAAGGGAGGTTAAGATTTGCCGCAGTGAGTCAAGCTTGTCGAGAGATCCTAGAAGCATAACTTCCTGGATATTCGACATGTTTGGGGACATTCTATAAATTTCATTAGAACTGCACTTAATGACTCAGTGCCAATAGATGCGTGCTAGGTGGCGCACTCGTATTTTTGGGAGGGCTTACGTATTATTGTTCCATAGGATGTTCCTGCATGCACGTTGGATTGGAAGACGAGTTGTATTGAAATGGAGATGAAGGATGAAGCTCAAGCTGTGATCCGAGGCAGTAACTCTTTATTCTCAACAATGTCAAGGATCAGTAGTGTCGAGGCTGCTATGTCATACTAACAAAGTCAAGCGAAAGAGAATTGTTAAAGGTTTCACCAAACTGTCTTGTGATACCCGAATTTTAACATCCAACGTGGGGTAAGTTTGTCCGGCTCCTCTAGGGCGGTAGTTATGTAGTATCTATTAAAGAAAGTTGGACAAAAAAGATCACACAGAATTATGTCTTAATATGTTAATACCTGCACTTCCAATGAAAGACGTCCAGAATATGCTGGCATCAATGATAATGACTTTCGAGCTATTTCAAACACAACCGTCACATGGTAAGCTATTTGCGAGTCTCTGGACCCGTGAAACAATGCCTTACGTCTACAGTATTGATCATCCTGGACGGCAAGAGGGAAAGAATCCAAAACAAAAAGAAAGAAAATCTAGTTGAGCCCTGTTGAATGTATCGACATTTGCCAAAGTAATAATAACCGACGACAGTATGTCCACATTGGTGCAACATGGTTATTGTATAGTTGACTATGGGTTGCCAAACCAGAGTAATGCAATCCGAAGCGATCATGAATTATAAAAGATGAGATTCCTAGTTTGAGATTTGCTGCGTGCTACAATATCTAATTCCATGAAACATGATTATTCACCTCCTATGAAATTGGGTCGGGGTAACCCAACCCCGGAGAGATCAAAAATTACGAAAGATGAACTCCAAACAAGGACTAGCTTCGCCAACAGAATGTGTTGACAGCTGCCAGATTTTCTAGTCTAGCGTTGTGAAGCAGTGAAGTTTACCTCTGATGTCCTTTAGCTTGGAGGCTCCACCAACAAAGGTCTTCTTATTACAGAATGCTTGCTCCTTTCTCTTTACGTGTTTATCTACTTGAGAATTGAAGAAGAACCCCAAGAATACAGAAACAAAGGATCTTCTAGATATCGATACGACTTGCTGAGATCGACCAAACAAGAAGCATGTGAACTGCTTTAGCACACAATGTTATGCTGACAGACTGTAATATGTTATTCGAAACAGAGGTAAGCTTGCATCAGTCAATGTTTGCACCAGAAGACAATACAGAAATCCTGAATCTTGGGGTTCTGTAACATTTCCATTGATCTGGATATATAAGATCGTCCAGCCATAAGAAACGAAAACCAACTCCAACTTCAATCCCGATGCCTCAAGTACAAGCAGGTGATATCCTCGCGTATACCAGCCTGTTCAATAAGTCGGACTGAGGACTGTCGTTGAGGATGCTGGACATTCGAACATGTCCATCATCTCGAAGTACTGCCTCTTTCCTGCCTCCTTGTCAACCAAATTTGGTTTGATCGAAGCCGATTCCTTGCCGGCCATATGGTCAAAAGCCCAAGGTGCCAATGGTTCCGGATTTGCAATCTTGTCGCCGTTAGATGGATATTGTCTTCCCATAGCAGCCCTAAGCTCTCTCACCAGTCTGCTAGAGCTCACTCGGGTATTGTGATCCCTCCCCAGCGCAACGAACATCATTTCGATGAGTTCATCGCTGTACATTTCAGGTGTGTCGAAAATGGGTTGCCTCGTCCACGGATCAAAGTGCCAGCGTTCGCGATTGGCTTCCGTGGGCGCCAAATCCCTTGGAAAAGGAAGCATCACCGGGATAAGGTGAATCATATAGTGAATAATCGCTCCCAGACTCCACACATCACCCTTTGGAGTCTTCCGTGGAATTTCCGGGGGCTGCCATTGAAAGGTTCCTGCTGGCTCGTAGGTTGCGAATTTGAACGATGCGCTGCCGAAATCTGCAATCACAGCCTCGGGATACGCTGCGCTGTCTTTGGATCGACGAAGAAATATGTTAGAAGGTTTGATGTCTCTGTGTACTATGCCAGGACGCTCTTTCTCCTTCCAATCGAAGCCGCGATGAAGGAATTCAAGAGCTTCGGCAAGCTCAAGAAAGACTTTCCATATGAATGGTTCGGGGAATCGCTCACCACGATCAGCGTACTCAACAATAATATCGTGCAAGTCCCCTCCAGAGCAGTATTCCAAATTGTACTCCACAAGAGCAAGTTCCGCAGTTAGATCATTATGAGAGTGGAGTTGAATGATGTTGTTATGACGCTCCGGGAATATTTCACTCAGTATCTTGGCCTCAATGGGCTTGCCCGAAGCTAATTGTGGGTACTTGACTGATTTGAGGACCCGAAGCTGATGATCATTCCGGTCCCTGACGAGTGTACAAACACCTTCGCTATCATTGCCGATCTGCTTGATAAATTCGTACTTATCCTTATCCGTAGATAAAGGACCCCCAATCAGATTGCCTTTGCCTGTCGCGATGGACAGATTCTTATCAGGTGACGAAGGTCCCACCTTGGGCCGAAGACTCAACGCAGGTAAGTGCTTTCCTCGCCTTGTGATCAATGGTAACGAAGTGCAATCCTCGGCTTCCACCTCTGGAATGAAAGTAGACATGTCATCTGTGATGGAGTCACATGCAGCTTCCTCAACATCACATAGTGAAGTAGGATCTTCAGCACAAGACTCATCTACTGCGACAGAGGCGCTGCAGCCGTCGAGCTGTGGGTGGTGGACTTCAACACCGTCAGTTGACACCTGGTATGAGAATTGATTGACATTGGTCATTGGAGTCTGAGATTTCGGCGACCAATAGAGAGAATTGCTGGCGGCGAATGGTCTCGGACTAAAGACAGCTGGAGAAAGCGAAGACATAACCGTAGCACGTGGTGTTGTCTCGGCTTGCAAATCAGGAAACACTGAGATATACTTTGGCAGTGACTGGTATTTATATCAAAACTTCGACGTGGGAGGCGTAAGGGGAAAGACAGAGTAGATCCATCGGGATGAACGGCTGCTAATATATTGAGTATTGAGAAAGGCAACAACGGAATTGAGACAATGCCAATTGTTTGGACAGTGGCGATTGTTTAGTCAATGAAAGGAACAGAGTACAAAGACTATGTAAAGCCGTTATGCGTGAGTAATAAAGACCATTACGCAGTTTAACATCAAAAGCGAAGTGACTCAGAACAAACATCAGAATAGCTGATAGTGAATAAAAGTCTCGATTCAAAAGATAGTAAAAATTCTATCTCCGTATTGTTTCAATGAATCTCGGAGCAGCTTTGCAAATGAGGTCATTATGGCTGCTCCAGCTTCAAAATTCCGTGTTACGAGAGGTTTGTCAAAAGATTCAAATCAAAGCCTAGCCGGAGGGTTGATACATGTCAGCATCCTTGCCAGGACGCGATGGCTCATCCCAAAAATCTCAACTCCCAATGTCAATGTGACAAGTTTTGGATTGTGGAGCTAACGGAGGACTCTATCAAGTACTCAGTTTTACACTGCAGTCATCCAGCATCCGTGTGTGTTTGTATTGCTAGCAGATAGATATCATATGTAGTGCTGAAAGATAAATAGTCATCGAGAATACCTAGTCTTTGTTGATGGCTCGGAGAAAGACTGGCTCGACTGGTAGCCAAACCTTGAACTGCAAGATAGGGCTGAAGGCGATTTGCCCTAATCGGAAATCTTTGAGCTCTTCAGAGGAGGCGTATTGAACATACGGCAAGGGAAGAAGTTGACACACTTGGCCTATTCGCTTCAAAATGTCTGCAGGGAAGCGTAAGCGGGATAGAGAAGAGTCTATCGATACGCCTCGCAAGAAGGTGGTTCTAGAGAGCCCGACGCACAATATCAAGGTCTCTGTGATCCACGAGGACCACCATTGGACTCCAATACTTGGTATGTACAATCAAATCATAGTGTTTCATTTCTCGGCGCTCATATCAAAGACGTTTCCAATATGCTGACTTTAATGAGCGTCAACGCCTGGCCTCGCCCTTCCTACAAATATCCCTCTCAAGCCATATACAAAACTCCGATCTGCCCCTTACCCAACAACCTCGACTGGTCCGGAGCTGCTGCTACACTCTTCGGCCCATCCAAAGCTTGATTATGTCGCGCGGGAAGAGAGCTCAAACGGCTCAGAGAATTATATCAACCACTACATTGGGGTCTACGATCCAGAGACTGGAACATTGCAATTAGTGAAGAGTCGAAAGGCAGTCATTAGAAGCACTTTGCGCTCAGCTAAGTCTACCATGGTAGACGGAGAAGACGGCCAGGAGAAAGGAGAGAATGTAAATGTAAATTGCTAAACTTCGCTCCGCATGACGCCGCTGATCAAGCCTTTCAAAAGAATCTCTCCGCCCGTTCGAATCTGGGCCTTGCTTTTGGAACGAAGAAATCCCAGAAGGCCATCCGAGCTTTGACCGCTAATGCTATCCAACCGTCCCCCTCAAAATCGAAGACACAAGACTCACCTGACAAAAGAAGCCAGCTTGACCCTCTTGCTTCAGCGGTTGTCTCCTCAATGGCCGACTCCGCCTCGTCCATGCGCACAAGAGAAGAAATGCAAGCCGAGATTGATGAAGGCAAACCTCGCCCTAAACCAAACATGCAAGCCTCGACCCCTGCAGAGGTCTACCCCCTCGAACAGCTGGTGGGGGGTGTAAATATTCTTGCAGCGATGGGAGTGAAAGAATGGATAGACAAAGTCAATGATGGGAAGGACGTGCAGCTGAAGAGTCGGTTCATTGTGCGAAAATTGGTCACCACAGTCAAGAGTGGAGATGTAAAGAAGCTGAAAGTGATGAAGTATCTGCTACTTCTGATCGAATGGTGTAACGCGCTGAAGCCTGGGCCCAAATCAACCAAACGAGTTCCGAAACCGGAGGAGATGGGTCCGTTGGTCGAAGCATACGGCAGTGATATTATAGCAGGAGTGGCTCGCAGATTTGCCGATGGGAGCCAGCTGAACAAATGGCATGTCGACAATTTAATCACCCACATTCTCGCCATCGCCACCACTCTGGACAATTTCACGATCGACACGTACGACATTCGCGAAGATCTGAAGCTCGAAAGCAGAGACATTACCAAATACTTTGCAGAACTCGGCTGCGGCATTGCATTGCCTACGGACACGGAGCGAAGTGTATTGGGGATCACGAGAGGAGAGGGCCAGAACCATCGTGTTGCCAAATTGAGACTCCCATTGGCCTTCCCCAAAATGAGAGCACCGATATCTGCAAAGAAGAAAAGGTGACCATGTCATTACAAGTTGCTTGCTTTGCTAGCAGCTCGGTACAGCTTCGCCGACAGCTCGGCCTATAGCTACAATACCATTCTGATTCATTGAACCGTACATGATCTCCCAAAATGTTCCCCACCGCATGCAGAAGATGCAGAAGCTTTCCTCGGCCTCGATAACGACCTGGTGGACAATGCAAGCTGCTGAGTAAGCTTACAATCTGACTGCCTTTGATTGGCTGAAAAAGACCCCGGATCGTCATTCGGCTGATCGGCCTTTCTCCATTCGTGAGTGTGCCCATTCGCTTCTTGTTGAATCGAACGACATCTCCTCTGCTTCACCCCCTCTTCCTTTCAATTGAACCTCCTTTGCAACTTACACTGTGGTCAGAGACATTCTATCTGTCATTGCACCACAATGGAGGCTTTACTGCGTCAGTCGCGCTCTATGTGTCCTTTCTTGAACAAAACGTCACCCGCCACTCTTCGTTCGCTCTCCACCACCACTCGTCATGCCTCTCCGGGTGGAGGCAGCATGTCAAACCTCCAGGTCCTCGCTCGTCGGTGCCCGGTAATGGGTAAAGCGATGGCCGTTCAGAGTGCCAAAACTGGCAACTGCGGCTTGAATGGGGTATTTGGTGGAGTTCGCGAATATGGTGGAAAGGCCAAGATTCATACATCGAGGGCTCACCAGGCCTTTGTGGCGCCAGACGTCGTTCGGCCTAAGAATGATGGTGATCGCTACAGCTCAACCTGATCATACGGCACACCTGCTAACTTCTGAGCGTAGTGCCCATGCACCATGCGACGAAGCCAGCTGCTGCTGTAAAGCAGGAAGCTGCCACACCCGGCCCAAAACCTGCTGCGCCAAAGGTGGCCAAGTTCGATTATGAAGGCTTCTACAATGCCGAACTCGACAAGAAACACAAAGACAAGTCATATCGTTATTTCAATAATATCAATCGCCTTGCCCAGGAATTCCCACAAGCCCACATGTCCGCCCGTGACGAGCGAGTCACTGTGTGGTGCTCCAATGACTACCTGGGTATGGGCCGAAACCCTGAGGTGCTCAAATCTATGCACGAGACTCTAGATACCTACGGCTCTGGTGCAGGAGGTACCCGCAATATCTCTGGCCATAATCAGCATGCCGTGGCCCTCGAGTCCACCATCGCCAGTCTACACGCCCAAGAAGCAGGTCTCGTCTTCTCCTCCTGCTACGTCGCCAATGACGCTACCCTCGCAACCCTAGGCAGCAAACTTCCTAACTGCGTGATCCTCTCCGACAGCATGAACCACGCCTCCATGATCCAAGGAATCCGCCACTCGGGCGCTAAAAAGCTCGTCTTCAAACACAACGACCTCTCCGACCTCGAATCCAAACTCGCCTCCCTCCCCAGCACCATCCCCAAAATCATCGCCTTCGAAAGCGTCTACAGCATGTGCGGCTCCATCGGCCCCATCGCCCAAATCTGCGACCTCGCCGACAAATACGGCGCCATCACCTTCCTCGACGAAGTCCACGCCGTCGGCATGTACGGACCCCACGGCGCCGGCGTCGCCGAACACCTCGACTACGAAGCCCACGCCGCCGGCCACACCAAAGACACAATCATGTCGCGCATCGACATCATAACCGGCACGCTGGGCAAAGCCTATGGCTGCGTGGGCGGCTACATCGCCGGCTCAGCCGCCATGGTCGACACGATCCGCTCGCTCGCCCCCGGCTTCATCTTCACCACCTCCCTCCCCCCCGCCACCATGGCCGGCGCCAAAACAGCCATCGAACACCAAATGTCCTACGCCGGCGACCGCCGTCTCCAACAACTCCACACCCGCGACACCAAAGCCGCTTTAGTCGAGAAAGGCATCCCAGTGATGCCGAACCCCAGCCACATCATCCCCGTCCTCGTCGGCAACGCAGAAGTCGCCCGCCAAGCTTCCGACCTCCTCTTGAAAGACTGGGGCATCTACGTCCAAGCCATAAACTACCCCACCGTCCCCGTGGGCGAGGAACGCCTTCGCTTCACGCCGACGCCTGGCCACGTGGCGAAATACCAGCAGGAGCTCGTCGTGGCGCTCGATGCGGTGTGGACGAAGTTGGGGATCAAGCGGACGGCGGATTGGGCGGCGCAGGGCGGGTTTGTGGGGGTGGGGGTTCAGGGGGAGGAGGTGGTGGAGCCGCTTTGGACGGATGGGCAGTTGGGGGTTGATAGTCTGGTTGGGAGGACTGGGTTGAGGGTTTTGGAGGCGGAGAAGCAGGTGCAGAATGCGATGGATGGGATGGGTGGGTTGCCGAAGGCGGTGGCTGCTGCTGCTTGAGCTGGGATCGTGTGCGGTGGAGAGGTTTGTTATATTGGATGAAAGGGCGAGGGGTATGATTTACGGATGATTGCTGGATGATTGATCAGTTACCACCATCCTTTGGGTGCGATGAATGTGTTGGCAATTGCTATGATGATTAGCTATGAGCAAACTGATAAAGACGTCACGAGGGACCATTACGAATTCTATCTTATGAGCTTTGTATCAAACACACTTTTCTCATGCTCAATAGTCTACATGGAATACTACTATGTGACGATGACCTCCACACAAGACCCCAACTGTAAGCCCATCTTCTCCTTCATTCAAACCATCCTCCAACCATCCCCACCCTCACCCAATCAGACACCCCAACCCCCTAACCGCCCTCCCCCCCTCCAACCCCACAACCCACCAAAGCGCCTCCTCCGCCCTCCCCAACATCCCACTCTCCTCCTCCGCCCTCGCAAACGCCATCCACGCCTCCCCGCAATCCCACCCCGCGCCACTCTTCGTCAGCGCAGAAAGTAACCCATACGCTCTATCGCGGGCCGCGAGGCGAGACAGGAGGTCTTGCTGGTCGGTTGGTTTCGTAGCTTTTGGGGGGGAGGCGGAGGGGAGGATGGGGAGGGTGGCGAGGGTGGGGGTCGAGGGGGGGATTGCGGTTGTGGAGGGTGGGGAAGAAGGAGGGGGATGGGGGGCGGAGTATTCGTCTAAGAGGATATTGCAGAGACCGATAGTAGCGGCGACGTGATCGGGCCAGTGAACGAGGGCTTTCTCAAACGCTTCGCTCGCTGCGTTAATATCCCCCAACTGCACATGCAACGTCGCCTGCTCAGCCAGGACATCAGCCCAGAGCTCCCCGCAGGCTTTAAGTCCGCCGAAGCCGGGCGTGGAGAAGTATTCCGCGCTGCTGCCTTCGCGGTTTGCGATGTCGAGTTCGATGCTCTGAACGTGGGTTGTGGCTTCTGAGAGGGCGCCTTGGGCGTCGGCGGGCATGGAGGCGCGGCGGTAGAGGGAGGAGATGACG